>BNJV01000347.1_pt1 | contig 252843 bp, 208 predicted proteins | sample 8540591 | NCBI WGS metagenome assembly BNJV01 (sample SAMD00202457, study PRJDB9452) | human saliva metagenome | host: Homo sapiens
AAATGACTTTTGATATAATCTTCTGTTTTTTTCATTCCAAAAATAAGATATTTACGTGTTTTAGATTGTCAATACTATCTACTGGATGAATAATATTCTTACAATATTTGCTTAAGTAATCTTTGTAGTCTGGCTATCTTTTTATTTCAATAACTATGATCTTGCTATTGTGCGCTACATAAAATGTTTTAATAATCATATTATTTGGTATATGAATCATCATTTTTTTTCAAACATTAAGTTATATGTCCAGTTATTTTGTTTTTAAGAATGGATCTAGTGGATATCGTGTCTTTTCTTGCTAATTAGCTCTTGGTTGATAGTTTGACCACTATCAAGTTCTATTGGCTTGGCTTGAACATCCAAAAATAAAAGGATGTAGCTGCCATGCTTGCTAACTCGTAATTTAATCATTTGTCTCCTTGGAGTACTTTTGTTCTATGTCTTCTTTTCATTGTTTGATGCTATCTGTTGTATAAATGGTTTGTAATTTTTAAAATGGCAAGGTAAATGTTTTGTCTATTCTCATCCGTGTTGTTCTTTTGCATTTCGTAACTTATTTTGAATCTCTACTAATGCCAAACATCTCTTCCAGTTGTGTTGGTGTTATATATTTTTTCATAAAAGCTTGTATCCATTGTCAGCTCACTATAGTCTTGTCTCTATCGTCTAATTCATCGTAATTTGGGCAACTAGCATTTTGAGCCATTAATTTTTTCTTATGCTTCGCTATGGTGGTTGTTTCTTCTGCTTTACTGGTCAGTATCGATATTTTTCTACACTTTTATTTGCATTACTCGATTGTTCGACTATTTGTTGCTCGTAAAGCTTTGAGTCTCTTCTTTTTGGTGTTTATCTTTATCCTTTGAAGTCTAGTTTTTTTCATTCTTCTTGAGTTTCATCTATTTCATGAACTATTTCAGTTGCATTATATAGAACTTTCATGGTTATAAGTTCTTTAAGTATGTTTTATGTTTGTTATGTTTTGAATAGGGACTTCTATGTTTTGTCTCACCATTTGAATAGTTTTCTATTGGTTGCGATTTGGTATCTTTCTTTTCTTTCACTTTATCTTATGTTTATCTCCATTGATCGCTCTAAGGCTTGGACTTCTTTGAACTTGTTCATAAAGTAGCGATCTGGTAGTAAAATGCCTTTTTGCCATAATAGGTTTGCCATTATCAATGTAATTAGCTCGTTTTCAAAGGCATTTCTCAATTTTGCGCATTGGGCTCTGCGTGTCAATTTCTTCCTCCACCGCTTGTCCAGATTTTACTTCTATTTTATGGTTTTGTTACTAAAATTTCGCTAATCTTTTAGCATCCTCTTGTTCTCTTGGTGTATGAAATTTTTGGCTTTGGGTTTGTAACTTAGCGCCTTCTTACCATATCCATCAGTTGATTTGCTTTAAGTTGTGAGTTTGATTGATAGATCATTAGGCTTCTTGTAATATCAACTATAAAGCTATTGACTTTAAATATATTCTAAAGCTTTGGTGCAGTAATTCATCATTACTAAAAGCACTTTATATTTTAAATCGGGATTAGCAGGTAACTCTTTTGTATTTACCAAGATTTAATTGCTTTGAAATATGTTTAAAATTAGCTTTGCGTTTGCCAGTTGATCGGGAGTAATACCTACATAATAGTCATTTTTTCTTTACGAAGATCTCTAAATCAAAATCATTTGGTGAGTAGTGTCTCATATTGTGTCATTTCTAAACATCATCAAAGGGCATTGAAGCGACATAACGCCACTTTTTTGTGTTATCGCTATAAATGTTGAAATAGCTTTGGCAACGCATTTGAGCTTTTTTAACAATTAGTCCAGCTCAGATAAACATTATATGTATCATCAAATGCCTTGAGTATAATTTTCATTTGAAGTATATCTTCACCTTTAAACCTTCGCTCATTGCAAAATACCATAATTAAATCTATCTCCATATTTAGTGCTTTTAGGGCGAATGCTGCCTTTAATTTAAAGATCTATGAACGATATAACAAATTTTATAAATAAGTTTTGAGTTAGTTGGGGTTTAAAAATCTGCGTGGGTGCTATCGCCTGTCATAGGTTATAAAATATTTGCAAAATCGTTATCTTTCATTAATGCGCTGCTTGCTATCAATATAAGCTAGTGGATTATATTCTATGAGTGCGTTTATTGAACGGATCAAATAAATATACTTTTGCCCTAGTATTTTTCTCTATATCCGCTAGTAAAGTCAAAGCACTCTTGTTTAATATCTTGAACAACTGCACTCTTTTCCAGTCAAGTAATTTGGAATATGTCCAACGCCTTTTCCGCTTGTGTTTGGAGCGCCAGCGATACGAACTGCTGACCGCCAAATCTTAAGAGGCGGACTTTTAGAATTACCAATGATTATTCCATCTCCGTAGAGATCATTTTCTTTACGCCATTGGCATGCAAATCTTGCTGTCTCGTGTAGGCTTTGTTTCTTTGGTAAAAATGGTAGTAAAAAGCTAGAGCCAGAAACTTATTAAATTTGCAATAAAAGTAAGCCAAAATATGCTTTTGACCAGCCGTTTATCAGCATAATCAAAGTAAGCCTAAATACCATCTTCTGAGAGCTAAACACGTGATTTGGTCCATAATACACTAGCCAAAGCATAGCTCTCTCTAATTATGAGGCAATTGCAATTACCAATCTGCATCATTGCTTAGCGTTCCTTACGCTAGACTCCAACAGCGTACCTTCATTATTTCACTATGAAATATTCGCCAGTGCCAAGTGTTCTGTAACTTGACGTTTCTTGCCCTTAAGACGCTTCAGAAACTTCGAGTAACAGTCAATTGTATTTGAAACAATATCAAGCAACATATCTTTACCTAGAACTTGGGCTTGTGAGTATTTTGCATAACTCATATTTACAAGACGATCTATGGCTGACTTAGCACTACCAACATGACAACATCGTCATACTGCCGTACGACCACTTGAAATCACATTTATCATATGTTTCACCACCTAACTTCTGCTGGTAAGAGTCCTAGCGGGTTTCATTCTCAACCAGCTTTCTAGAGAAGTTGTGGCATTTACTGAGACTATCGCTTTTTGCCTCACTTGGATAGAGTTGAACCGAAAGTACATGATCCCAAAATTTAATTTCCTCAACATCTTCTATAGCTATGAATTCTTTCATCTAATGGTATAAAATCGATAGAGCGTTTTCATAGTAGTTTTTCCGCTTCGTTTCACACACAAATAATAATATTCTTGCCGACTTTCCGATTACGCTATGGTTCATTTGCCATATTTGCATCTATTGAACGTGTATCATGTAGTCATCATCAATATAACAGACACCTTTACTGGGTTTCTCATGGTGATTGATATATGATTTTCTTTTTGTAGCATTGGTATAACTCTTGCACTCTCTCTCGGTTGAAAGTATGCATGATAAAATAGTTTTTGTCTTTCTATCTTATCGTATAAGCGGCACATGCATTGGCAAAAGATAGGGCGGCGGTAAAGTTGATTCACTTTCGTGACTAGACCAAATTACAGTTATCTTCCAGCGGTCCAAATTAGATTTCCGCCGATGCTGGCTATTTCGTTTATGCTTTCATCATCTAGATTACTTGCCAAAATACTTTTGACGTATGCCATCAGCATAGCAGATTTGTCTAATCACAGTGCTCATTTTCTTCTACCTCTGTGTAGCTTATACACCCTTACTAGTCTATATCACGATGACGTCAGCACAACTATATCTCGCTGAGTTTCTATAAAGGACCGGTTTTATTTTTATAATTATTCCTCAAGTGCAGTATTTGCCATTTTGTTGTGTAGGAGGTCTCTAGTGTTTTCGCTTTATAGTCATAGCTGTTGACTCGCGTTTACCATTTGCAGCATAATTAAAACATCATCTGCGTATTGAAAGCAATACAGCTGCTTTCACGTCTAGCCGTGATGATCAACGTATCCTTGTGGAACCGCTACACGCTAATTCATCACTAGCACCACTTTGAACTGGAGATATTGATGTTTGGTGTTCTGATCTCGCTCTAAAACTAACAAAATTCTATTCTGTTCCATCATTCATCTCTCCCTTCACGCTACGCAAAGATTTTGCTTCCTTTTCAGTCAGAGAGTTACGCCATCTGCTATATACGTCGTCTTTCGCTAGTTTGTGCAGATATTTCCGCCTTTAATTTGAGACTGAAGTCTAGTAGTCAGACGAACAACATATATATGTGCCTTTTGAAGCAAAGAGACTGGGGTTAAATTTGTCTTTTACAGCAGTTTTTGGGTGTATGTATTGCCTTCATAATCTGGTCTTCTTCAAAACGTTTGACTTGTTCTGCCCAAGATATGTTTGGTCGGCAACATATATCTTTTTGCTTGAACTACTTGTTGCAATCGCAAACTTCTACCAGTTTAAAACTTTAGGGCTTTAAAAATGGTTTTTGAACTACCGTAGTATTTGATAAAGGGTCTGGCTTGCTCGCTACTTGCACAGCGTTTGTTGGTGCTGAAGCAGCTTGAAAACTCTGAAAATTTACTTTTTGAGACACTTCTTGCTGAGGCAGCTCAAAATACTATTCTTTAGCTCAGTTTCCTATTTGTTGAACTGTGATCAGCATCATTTGCTCTCTATTTTTCCTAAAAACTAAGACTAACCATAACAAAAGCAACCAGACATAAAACCATGACCGCAATAACCATTAATTTTTGCTTGGCTCATTTTCGACTTCTGGATGCTCATATTCAATTCTTTCAACTTGAGACTCTTGATTATTCATATTTTCATTACTTCTATTTTTGCTCATTGTCTATAATCTTCTTTGAATGTTGCTTTATTAGTGCTGTAGGTTTTTATCAGTGGATTTTGACCATGGCCATTATTTATGATTCCGACTAACTTATTGCCACTTCTTAGCAAAAGTCGCTGTCTTGTGGATCACAACTACGTCATATTTGCCGTCTTTTGATACATGAGTAGTGAGGATGCTTTCTTATTAGCATCATCAAAGAAAGACACTTGGTATAGTTTTGTTGAGCTAAAGCCAAGATATGTAAAGACACCATCGTCATATGCATAATCAGGTGTTATAGTTTCACTATCTTTATTTACATGCATTGCAAAGTTCCACTTCTAGGTGTATTTCTCGATCTCTATATATAGTGCCTTTTCTTTTGCTGCTTTTTCGACGAGTTCTTTTTCGGCTTTCTCTTTTCTCTATCTTTTCTTTAGGGGTTGCATAATTAAAAAGTTAGTTTGTAATTAATCTTGTTAATCTCTCCTAGTTCCAAATCAAATGTATAAACTTTATCTTTATTTGTTGTGATGATTAGATTTGTCTTCCAATCAGCTGCATTTGGTTGAATAACCGAACTACCATAGTAATTCTATTTGCTCACCACTTTCATTGGTCATATTTTGTTCTTTCGGATTTTTATGGTGCTTAACTCTTTTGGTTTAATAAATAGATAGTTATCTTTATCCATTACTTCCCAACCATCGCTAAAGACCAGTTGCTATATTTACGATGCGTTCATCTTTTCTAATTTTATACACTCACAAAACCCTCTTTACACTTAACTAAAGACAACGTCATCGGCATTGTATGTTGCATACGTGATGCGTTTGTCAAATTTAGATAGCCTTGGAGTATTTACTGCGTGTAAATTTGCTATTGCTAAGAGTAAAATGTATTGCAATATTAAATAATTTTTCTATTTTTATCATTTAAAATCTCCCAGTATTGTTTAAAATATAAGCCACGATCTAGCTGTAATGTGTTGCTTTTTCGCCTTAGAACTTGTTTGTGGTGTTTTGTGTAATGACTTGATTACTCTTCATGGATAGCTTTTTCTTTAAACCATCTATGAGACTATCAACGTGCTCTCATCGTTTCAAATTGTTTTAATAGCTGTATTTATTCGCTCTAATGGCGCATTTCCTTTAGATATGCTATAAATTCATCATTTTGCTATCTATAGTCATACTCACTATTGCCAAAGACTTGTCTTTTGTGTCTAACTCATATTCTTCTTGTTGTGCGGTTGCGTTGCATATCAAGGATCATCGTTGTAAGTATTTTTCTGCCATATCTAAATGAAAAATCTAGCTCTAAGGGCTTTAGTTTTCTCTCTGCTTCTTGTCTATTTTAGAACTATTGAAAAATACCTTTAAAAGCTATGCGTGAGCTCCTTATCTGAGAAGCATTGTTCGGCTTGAGTAAGCAAATGTGCGTATATGCTGTTTTTAAAATCCATTTTTACTCGAAATGTCAAATGAGTGCAATGGAGTTTGCTTGCAATTTCTTCATCTGTTACAAAAATCTGGAACAATTTTCATATACTTTCAAAGACTTGATCGATCGATATTTGAAGTCCCTACTACTTCAAATAGATCCTTCTGCTCATATAATGCGAGTTTTCTTTCTAAGGTTTCGACCTCTTGCACCAGTTCTGCAATGTCAGTATTTTTTTGAGCTAAAAGCTCAGTCATAACATCAATTAACTTTGTGAAATCATCATAAGTAATCATTTCTATCTCTCTTATCTTCGTCATCAACTCTATACATGCTAACTGAAATCCAAGTGGGTTTTAATACGCTCTTCCTCTGTTGTGAGTGATGTTTGGTTGGTAGTCATATGAAAGTGTCACAATCTTTACTGTTGTTTTGATACAGCTATCGCCTCTGGTAATTTGATTAAATCTGATAGTTGCAGTAGGTGCTCCAGCGCTATTTCCCAGTGTAACCGAAACAATATCAACCTCTACTTCGTAGTCATCTTTTAAAACTTTGTCTCTAGAATTTTCACCTTCGTAAATTCTCAAATAATCACTGGCAACGCTTGGATAGCTTAAAATTTGAACTAATTCATAGTCGCTTTGCAAAATATCATAATAGTATCCCTCTCTCGCTTTTACATATGTTGTTGCAAAATACTTATCGAGTGCTTCATTACCTGTGAATTCGGCTTTATTTACGCTTGTTATTATGTCAACCATTCCGGTTGTATTATCAACCCTAATAACATAAGGCTCAACCGATTTTAATGGTGTCAATAAGCAAACAGCGATAACGCTGATGATGGCAATAAGTAGAGCCACACCTGATATAAAATAAGCCCTCTTGTTAGCTTGTTCTGCTATGTATCTAATACTTGCTTCATAGCTAGTGCTACATCATCTGGATTATTAGAAGCCAAAATCATTTTTATCATTAGCTCTTTTCATTTTACATTGCCTTTTTATGCTTTGTTTGAGATCTGAAATTTTCTCTATTTTCATTTACTGGCTTGTATTCTTTACTATCAAAAATAATCTTCCCATTTTTGATTACTGCTATTTTCAATTGAGGAGACTATGAGCGGCACAACCGCTCATAAAGCTTGTGCTAAGTAAAGATAAAATATTAAAATATAATTTAATATTTTTTAAAATATTTTTATAGTTTAAAAATATTATTTAATTTCATTTTATTTCCAACCTTGACCTTTTGTAAAATTGTTAATTTTTGAACCTATGTTTTTCAGCTTTGGTTGAGTCGTGATCCAACGGCTTGGGCTGCTGGAAGTAATTTTCAATCGTGTTTATTCCAGAGTTGATGCTTTGACCGAGTTTTTGAATTGCCAACTTCTTTTGCTGCAGATGTGGCTGCGCCTAAAAGACGAGAGCCTATAAAACCAGTTGCCCTTGCCAGCACCCATTGCCTGAGCACCTCTTACCGCCAACATTGCACCACCCTATTGCACCACCTCCAACAGCACCTGCGAGACCCATTGCACGTCCAACGCCTGTCCTGCTAATCCATCAAGGCTAACATTAGTGAGTTTTTCGGCTATTCCAGTAGCCATACCGCACATTATATTTGCAAGAATTCCATAAAATACCATTGCTAGAGCCAATACAAATACTTCATCCTTAAAATCGTGACTGCTGTTGATTTTTGGAAACATGTAATCAAATAAAATATTTAAGAATAATGATAGGCAGAGCAACGCAATAATATTTGCTAAAACCATTTGGAACCACTGTGCAAATGAATTTCTTAGTTGTTTTAAAGATTAAAAATAAAAATGCCAATGGAGCTAAAATCATAAGCAATAGAAATGATAGTGTATTTACAAACAGCGCTCTCAAAATAGGGACTGCACCAATAAAAAGCCAATAAAAGCTATAATAATTATAAAGATAATGTGTACTAGCTCTAAAAGTGCTTGACTGATCCCATACCACATCGTAGTAGTCACCCATAAATCCAGCCCATGTTGCGATTTTTGAGTATAAGCCTTTGCCGTCATATGACAAAAAAGGTGTTTGCATATTCTTTTGCACCATTGAATGCTTCAAAACAGAAGATTTATCCAGTTTCCAGCATTCATTGCTAAGACTATGAAGACAAACTTAATGGTTGCATCAAAAGCAAAAATTTCTTGAAAAGTTTGTTTGCCATTACCCCAAAGTATTCTATATCCCTCGATCATTATCCAAGCGGTAAGATATACAGCCAGAATATTTCCAGTTGTATTAATTAACGATTGAAGTGCTCCCACTCCGTTTGAATAATTATTTTTGAGAAGAAACTATCAACATTCTCTGATATATCTATGACTAGATCGTGTAATCCTCGACCTGAATCAGTTGTTACTTTATACATACTATGAGCCTATTTTTGTACATTTCTAAATGCCGCTCGCCGCCTATCTTTAGTCATCTTTAAACTCTGCGTCTTGTAATCTTTTTCTTTCGTTTTCTAACCGATCCATGTCTCTTTGATAGGCACGCCAGTTATTCTCTTGTCTCAGCACGCAATAGGGCTATTTGATTTGAAGTATCTATAGAACCTTTTAGATCCTCTTGTTTACCTTTATTTCTAGCTACTTCTTTGCTTATTTTGTCGAGATCGTTAATTTCTGTGCTTAAGACGATCAAATTGTCTATTTACGACTTCAAATTCTTTAAAAGCACTTGTGGTATTCTTTTTGCAGATATTTCTATGTGTAATATCACTTATTGATGAACATTGGTCTGTTCCACAAATTTCTAAAAACAAATCCCATGCCCTTTCATCAAAGCTATCGAGACTAAAACCTGTTGCTGTGTGTATATATTGAATAACCAGTATCGTAGACTTCATTATAAAGTTCGTTCATCTCTTTTGTAAAATTGACAATATCCCTAATGCCTGTTTTTGGTATATAGGTCATTTGCCCATTGCACTCTTTCATCAGCCCATTTTTAACTTGGACTCTATGCGAAGCTTCTTCGCCCCATACTTTGACTTTTTCAGCGTAGTCCTTCAGTGTTTGCATCCATTCCATCGAAAAATGTTGCTTGATTTTTGTGCTATAGCAGCACCATCAACTACTGGAATACCAGAGGCTAATAGATTAGATGATAGAATTACTACAGAAGTAGCTATAACCGAAGCTTTCTTTTGCTCTATAAACGAGACTATTTTTCATATGTCTTCTCTTAGTAATCGTATATAATTTTTGATGAGTTGGTATTTTTCTTCACGACTGATATCCAAGGCATTAATATTTGCAATTTCATCAACATAGACTTTGGCTGTTGATAAAACTTTTTATCATGTTTCCCAGATGTGATAGATTGATCTTGGCAATCGCCCCTATAATCAACGCCTTTTCGTATTAAAATCTCATATTTCTCTGGATCTGTTGTTTTAACGAATTGATATTCTGCTTCACTCATACCCAAGGAACCGCAAAAATCAGTTTCTTTTTGCTTTTGGGTTACTTAGCAGCAATACTGTTTCGCTTTTGTTCCATGATTGCCGTGCCAATACTAGATTTTGCGATATCTTCGACACTTTGAGTGCCAAGAAACAAAAGCCGTTTTCTTTTCTAATGGTCTTTTCCTTGTTGAAGACCTCTTTTGACACTACTGGATTTTTGAGCCAATCCCATGCTTTCATCAAATGAACAAGCCAAACCTGCGTCCATCAACCATGTCGATAATTCGCCAAAGAATATACTATGCAACATATGGAGAAAATTTCATCGTCTTTTAAGATCGTTGTGCTGTCTCATACCATATACAAGAATACTCGTCGCTCAAAATCTAAAGTATCCATTTCCATTGTCGAATACCCATCCGAAATTCATTACCGGATAGTCCAAGCCATCAATCTAGATTTTTAAGGAATTTGACTCATTTTCGCCTTCTTGAAGCAATTGCCAAACCCTACTGATGCTGCACGAGTTCTTTCGCTCCAGTCTCATGACGCTATCTACTGCTAGATTGAGTTGCTCTTCTCTCTAGTTGTTAGCATTAAATTATTTTGATTGCCTTTGGTGACTAACATTTTTAAAAAGAACCTTTCAAGCGACGTATATTTTCAGGTGTTGCGTCACAACTAAAAGGATTAAACCGGTCGGTTCTCCACTTGTTATGGTTAAATACTTTCCGCCAATGGCAATAATATTGCCGATAGCTCCTTTATCCTTGTCTAAATAGAAATAGGTAGCCTTACGTTTTTCTTTTGGAGTGTTTTCTGCAAAAAGTATCTGGCTCATTAAATTTGCAGAGCATATTTAGCGTGAAAATTCATTAAAACAGTTTTTGCCTCCACCGCTTTGACCTAAAACGAAGGTATTTGCTAAAACATCGTTTTTACCCAAATCGTCTCTTTCTCGAAAAATTGTTTGGTGTATGTTAAAAATATGGCTGCGCATTTGGCGTTTGCAATATTGCAATGGCATTCCCCATGGATTGCCATATTGTTTTCCTCGTGGAAAGTTGTGAAGTGCTACAAAACCAGCGTAACTTTTACTCGAAATGGTGTGAAGTCTAGGCGTAATGTAAATTTGCTGAAGCTGTGCAAAAATATGTAGCTTCTAGAGCTATATTGGCTTGTGTTGCTAAAAATCCCAAATCTTGCAATACGACCGCAATTTGGTTTGCAATGTGCTCGCACTCATTTTGTGTATCAGCGTATATGACAATAGAAAAGTGATACCTCCAAAGATTATGTCATTTTGTAATTCATCTAGAGCGGTGCCAAGTTCTGCACTTGACTCAATGCATCATCTTCTGCTGCTACTAATCTTTTGTTGCTTTGTAAGCTCATCTCGCCTCTTTTTGAAAGTGGCGTAAAGCTTTGAGTTATGGTATATTCGACATTAGCATACATTAGACTATCAAATATCTCACTAAAACTTACATTTGATAGTCTTTTAATTCTGATTGCTTTTTACGAATTTTCTTAGTTCCATCATTATAATTTAGCTGTAAAGTATGCTGTGAAGGAAAAATTTTATTTAAGTTACCATTAAGGTAAAAAGTCTAGGGTGCATTTTGGAACACGAACTTTTGTAATTTACCACCCATCAAATAGTTGTAAAATCTTGAGTTGAGAGCTAAAAATTACACCATCTTGCTCATATATGCCAAGTCATGCGGCTTAAAATGGTTTAAATTTTTGTTCAATAGTTATGCATTTTTGGTGAAAAACTTTTCAAATGAGCTTTTGATCTGTTTCTTTTTCGTATCTATGTTTTGATTTCTAAAGTGTAGTTTCTCAGCCTTACTAAACGGTGAATATATCGCAGTTAGATAAAGTCTGTTTTCTTTTAAACTCAGAGCTAAAAATCTCATAATACTTTTTGAGAAACTTTTTAGGAAATCTATTTGAAAAATAATCGTTCAAGCCAACTTGTGTATTAATTCTAGCATTGTGAAAAATAAAAGCTAATATTTTCACCAGCAAATTGCCCTAACAAGCATATTAAGCTTGTTTTTCGTAAGATCTATTAATTCGTCATCTTCTACTTCAAAAAGCTATACCATCAACTCGCCATGTGGCTAAATAATCTCTATCTTTTGTGATGACAACATTATTTATATATGTTTGATACGGAATTATATTCTCTAATTTATGAATCCACTTAGTCCAACAACGCTAAGTCTTGGATAAAATTGCGCATAGATTGCTTGGTATATGTCGAATCGCATATAACTCTTTCCGACCATTATAAAAATTTATTAATGGCAGGGATCTAAAAATCTAAGTTTCAACCCCAAAGCCTCAAACGCCATATCGTCTTTTTTTGACTATAAATTGGAAAACAAAGGTGGTAGGAATAATCATAACTGCTAAGAGCAAATATTCGTTTCCAAACAGCACTTTAGCAAAAATTGCAAATAAAGCTCTCAACTAAGTGCCATAATCATAAATGGCACCATAGGAACACCAAATACTATAGGAGGACGGGTCAAGGCTTTAAAGATAGGCTCAGGAGTTAACATTGAGTATCTTTTAAAGGAGCATGCCAGCGATCATCGCTGCACCGCCAATAGAATACCACCAAGAACTACTAGATGTAACTTCCCCACTGCTTGACCGCCGAACATTACTTTATAGCCTGCAAACCATGATCGCACCAGTCATGATCAAGACACCAGCAGCACTCAGCCAACCATTCACAGTTGAAAAAGTTATCCACTTTTGGTTAAAGCCAGTTCCACCAGCAGCAAACAGAGTAATTTGGGGAAAAAGAATAAAAACAGAAAAGCAGAAACTGCTTGAAATATGGATTGAAGTAGAGCTAGATTTTTAGAAAAGCGATTTTTATTTCTCTCTCTCTCTCTCTCGACGATTAGAGCGGAAATGTTGTTTGTCATTTTATGTCCCTTTAAATATTGACACGCAAGTGTAATATATTTTTGAATAAAATGATATAAAAATATGAAAACTCTAATCAATTTTTATCAGTAGCCTCAATTCATCCCTCAGAGCATAGCTAATTTTTGAAATTTTGATTTTATGACTGGTAAAGCATTAAAAACCGATAAAAACCCATCAAGACGATATTTCAAAGTATTTTTATCTTTAGTAATATATGCTTAAATGCTCTCTAAGCACCTAAAAATAGACTTTTTAAGTTAAAAACCAGTAAAAACCGAAAGAAATTTTTATATTCTTAAGAGATTTTTAGATAAAAATACCTCTTTAAACAAAAATGGTCTTAAAATAGGTTTTTACCCAAATAAAAACATAGACTTTTTACTTTTTAATGCCTTAAAATATCGTTAATACTGAGCTTGGAAACGACTAAGTTTTCACACACGCGCTGAAAAAGTTAAAAACCGATAGATGCAAATGGTTATTTAGTATTTCATCGGTTTTTAAGCTGTATTAAAAACCAGTAAAAACTGATGAAATAGCATTAAAAAACGATATACTTTAAAAACCGAACCTTTACTGATGCTTTTATATCGTATGACTTTAAGATATTAACTTTTAAACAAATTGAACTAGATTGTTTAGGTAATCTGCATACCATTGCATTACATTCTATTTTTTGATCAATAGTTGCTGTCTGCCTTCGTAGGCATATTTAACTGCATTGCTTTCTGTGTGCGCTAGACATTTCTATTGTTTTTTTCGCTTATGCCCAATTGTGCCAGATCCGTAAGATGTAAAAGAGCAAATTGTTTTAAACGTGGCTCTAAAACCATGAGCAGAAGCTTTTAGAATTATATTTTTCTCTGCCACCTATATTCCTTATGGCATTACTAATGCTATCTCTGTTAATATGACCTGCTTTTTGTAAGAGACGGAAATACAAAATACTCTCTAATGGTGTATATTGTTTTGTTCTAGTAAAAACTGATAAAGCTTGCTTTTGAGAGTGTTATTTGGTGTGGCAGCCTCATTTTCATTTTTGGATAGGCGGAATAGTCCAAACTTTCTTTTTAAGATCTATATCTTCCATTCAGCACTTACGGTGTTAATGGGACGATTAACGCATGTAAATCTGGAGCATTACGGCTCTTTTTGACTTGTAGATCTAATTTGCTGTCATTTCGTAAATCAGTCAAAAACTCTTTTAACCCACTTTTCATCTGTAATAGCTGGGTATCTTGTGTCGATGCTATTTCTAAGGCTAAAGCTGTTGGAAGTTGGAACTCATCGTGCAAAGCCTGCAAGGGTTATAATCTATATACTATCTTTAATGGCATTTTCACATAGAGAATTTGAAGCGTATTTATAATTCTGTGTATAGTCTCAAGTCTTGATTTCTTTGATTATACGGATTAAATAATGGTGTTAATATGGTTTTTAGATCATTAAAAATTTATATCTTTAATATCAACATTACCAATTTAGGTAAGATGTATTTTTATCCTAGACTTAATTTTATCTATATAAACCTTGTCTAGCTGGTCTATTTTTCTCTTTTTGTCAATATATCTCATCAAATAGCTCTGAAATTCGATATTTATCTTTGGATCTCACAAAACCACTTTCAAATTTTTTCATAATTTCTATCGCATCTCTTCTGCTTCAGCAACTGAGTAAATTTCCTTCCCTAAACTCTTTCAATTTAAAATGTGTAGTGTTTTTATATTGTATAAAAAAATGTTTTCATGCCACTTGGATACACTTTTTATATAAAGTTCTTTTGCTCCACAGCCTTTTTATATACTTTATTGGCTGGCAACATTGCCCTCTATATCTTTATCAAACAATTTTAGTGGTAGAAACTCTTGGCATCTTTTACTCTTTTTTAAAAAGTTACCTTTATGCAGTAAGAATTACCTTATATGTAACTAGAATTATCTGGAAGTAATTGTATATAAAAAGAAATAAAAAGAATTAGATAGCTACTTTTTAGCCCATGAAATCGAATTATAAAGAAACAAAAAGAATTAAAAAGAAGTATAAAGAATTATAAAAACATAAAATGGTGGGTTCACGGGACTGAACTCGGACCATCCGGTTATGAGCCGGATGCTCTAAACCAACTGAGCTATGAACCCACAGTTGAGAAGAAAACTCGTATTATACAAGAAAAAGCTTATCTAAATATAAAAATAGCCTAATATGGTATAAAACGAAATGTATTCTAAAAGAAAAGCCCCAAAATAGACTATAAATTATTTATAATTTTTATCGCGGCGTCTAAAAATCTCTTTTGCGAGCGTTTGCGTCTTTACAATTTTTCAGCTACTAACCCATTTGTTTGGCTCAAGAACAGTTTCAAAGAGATCTCGATCTTATTTAGTGTCGCAGTTGGCAAATCTTCGTAGCTTTTTATCGCCCATCTGGATCGATCTTTGTAACTGGCACAGCCAAAGCTTCTCATCCATACCCGCTTCATCCTCCATCACCAAAAACGCCTATCAAGCGGCAGGGATGACGCTACCAGCTTGGAGTGGATACTCGTTTAGCACAAAAATATCAGCTGGATCGCCGTCAGCTGCAAGTGTGTTTGGCCAAAGCCGTAGTTTGCTGGGTAGAACATCGTTGAGTAAAAGCACGCGATCAACCACGACTGCACCGCTATCTTGTCGATCCTGTATCTTGATATTTGAGCCATAAGGTATTTCGATTACAGCATTGATTTTTGTCTGGGTTTGAGCCAATTTGAATCTTTGAAACGTCCATATATCTGTCCTTTGTGTTAGAAATTTTGTGATTTTAGTATTTTTGCATTAAATCACTGAGTAATTTAACTACTTTACAACCCCCATTACCGCATACGTCTAAGTCTACATTGCTTTCGCCTCTGCTAAGGTTCTTTGATCCACTTCGCCCTTTTGCTTAAAAACGTGTATCAAAGTAACGTCAGCGTCTTATCGCCAATCATATTTGTCGATCTGCCATAGATGTCGCCATTTTTATCGGCAAACGTCATATCGAGTCTTACGTCGTTGACTTTAGCTTCACCTCGCTATGACTTCGCTGGTATCGCTATTTATAACAGTGATGTCTTGTGATTTTGAGACAAAAGCCTCCAGCCATTGCGTGATGTTAGCAGCCAGTGAAGGATGATGTATTTTTATTTTTTATCCTTGGTTGGTTGTTACACTTTAAAGGATATTACATTGGTGTTACTAAATGAGTAGTTTTGAACTTTACCTCACACCTTTTGATGGTCTGTGAAATTAAGATTTAGCTAGTACTTTTGATGTCAGCTACGATCTCGCTCGATGCCACGCTCGCCATTTTCACCACGTGAAGTAGCTCTTTTTCGCTGTAAAACTTGCGGATAGGTTTGATCGGATCAAGATAGACTTTCATGCGGTTGTTAAAGACTTCGTTGTTATCGTCAGCGCCTCTTGCACGGCCAAGCACTCCTAGCTCTTGCTACATCTTCGCTGACATCCACTTCGATGACGCCTTTTAGAGAAAATTTTCATCTTGTTCGCTTAAGACTTTGTCAAGCTCCAGTCATTTGCTCAACGCTTCTGGATAGCCGTCGATTATGATAGTTTGATTTATTCGAGCTTTTGATGGCTGAGACGATCGCATTTACGACAAACGTCAGTGGGACCAAATTTCTTTGAGATAAAGCCGTCTATCAGTTTGCCAAGCTCGCTACCACTTGCGACTTCAGCTCTTCAAAAAGATCGCCAGTTGAAAAAGTGTGCACTTTCATCATGCGTAGCGATGATCGATGCGTCTGTTGTCTTGCCGCCTCGGAGCGCCTATGATTGTAAAAATATCTTTCATCCCTTTTTGCTTTGTGTAGAGCTCTTGATGAACGAGTTTATCTCTCACTCCTGCAGCACGACTATATGTCAGCTATTTGGATGAAATTTGCTGCACAACATCGAGAAATCATCTCTCGCACTGTGAATTTTAAAATAAAATAACCTAAGACACAAAAGTCCAGCTCTTTGCAGTTTTAAGCCTTTTTGCTCTTTTTCTTATCCTTAGTCCTAGCTCTCTGTTGTTCGTTGCTAGCGTAGCTTGGTGCCTTTCGTGAGTGGGCACTGAGCGCGCTGTGTTTTAGGGAATGCTATGACGTCACGGATCAGAGCTTGCTTTTATTTACAAGCATATTTAGTCTGTCAAAGCCGATCGCGATACCACCATGTGGAGGCGCACCAAATGTCAAGGCATCAGCAAGAAGCCAAATTTTCTCACGCTGCTCGGCTTCATCTGTCAGAAGCTTAAAGACTTTTTGTTGGATGTCGTTTTTGTAGATTTCTTATACTTCCGCCGCCAAGCTCAAAGCCGTTTAGGACGACGTCGTGAGCGATAGAGAGGATATCTTCAAGATCAGGCTCGTCTATATTTTTGGCATTGTAAATGGATGTGCATCGCAGAGTAGCTGCCGTCGTCATTTTGCTCAAACATTGGGAAAGTCAAGCACCCATAAAAACTCAAGTCTATCTTGATCGATGATGCCCATTTGTTCAGCTAAGAGAAATCTCTAAATCGTCCCATATAATCAAGCACGATTTTTCTTACCAGCGCCAAAGAATACGACATCGCCAACTTTGTAGCTCACATCTTGAGACGATCTCGTCAAGATCGCTTTGCTCGAAAAATGTGCAAAGCGGGCCTTTTTAAAGCCATCTTCTTTCATCTGGAAGTAGCCAAGACCCTTGTGCGCCAAATTACGTACAAATTCCTCAAATCTATTCATCTCGCGCTTACTAAAGATGTATCGCCATTTGGCACTTTTTAGCGCTTTTTATGCGGTTTTTCTTCTTATCTTTTGCGATAGAGCTGTACCTCATTGCTTGAGCGCTCGAAAATATCGATCACATCGATCATTTTTAGATCATATCTAAGATCAGGCTTATCTGAGCCGTAAGTCTCAGTCGCTTTGTAGCTCATGCGTCTAAAATGGCGTTTTGATGTCGTGTCCGCAGGCCTTTAAAGATATCTTTTAGCATCGTCTCAGCTATATTTATGATATCTTCTTGCTCAACAAAGCTCATTTCGATATCTATTTGAGTAAACTTCTGGTTGGCGATCAGCCCTTAAGTCCTCGTCACGGAAGCATTTTGCTATCTGAAAATATTTATCAAAGCCAGAACACATCAAAAGTTGTTTAAATAGCTGTGGACTTTGTGGAAGCGCGTAAAATTGACCCGATATACGCGGCTTGGCACTAGATAATCTCTTGCACCTTCTGGAGTTGCGCGTGTTAAAACTGGAGTTTCAAACTCGATAAAGCCCATTTTTATCTAGGGTTGTTTCTAGCTGCTGATCGCCGCACGAGAACGCATTTTTAAAGATATTTTGCAAGCGCTCGCTTCTAAGGTCTAAAAAAGCGGTATTTTTAGCCTGATGTCCCTCATTTACGCTCTCATCGCCTATCATAAATGGTGGTGGCTCGCTTGGATTTTCGATGATGAGCTCGCTTACTATCACCTCTATCTCGCTCAGTTTTTAGCTTTGGATTGAGTTAGTCCTTCGCCTCTAGCTCTTACTTTTACCTTTTGCTTTTAAGACATATTCATCTCTTACTTTTTGCAGCCACGTCATGTGCTTCTTTGCTGTCAGCAGGGTCACAAACTAGTTGTATAGCCCGCTAACGTCTCTAAGTCGATGAAAACGACGCCGCCGTGGTCTCTATATGTGTCTGCCCAGCCACAAAGTATTACTTCTTTGCCGATGTCAGCTTTGGCTAAGATCGGTGCAATAATGACTCTGCATAAAATGCTCCTTTGCAATGTTGTTTTAGGCAATTATAATCGCTTTTTCTTTTTGAAAAAGCTTTGTTAAAATAAAATATGTTACAATCATTTCTATGAAAAATGAACAAAAATTTAATCACCACAAACGCCAAAAAGTGGGACTTATCGCGAAAGATTATCCCATTATTTAAGCAGGATTTAGCAAAGCTAGAAAGATACTAAAAAGTATAACGCTAGAAACTCTTTTGCTAGAAAAAGCTGTAGCAAAACAGGTAGAAAAATGGCTTTGAGCTGATAAAACTAGCCAAAGAGTGCAATTTTCTTATCACGCTTGGCGGTGATGGCACGATCATATCAACTTGTAGAAAAGCTAGCCCACATCTCGCCACTAATCCTTGGCATACACGCTGGCAGGCTCGGCTTTTTGACAGATATCACGATAAATGAGAGTGAGAAGTTTTTTAAAGACTTTTTGATGATAAATTTGAGGTAGAAACGCCTTTTATGCTTGATGTTACGCTTCATCAAAAATGATGGCAAAGTGATCAAAAGATAGCATTTAACGATGCAGTCATTGTTAGTAAAATGGTGGCTCGATGACGCATATCGAGGCACTTTTAAATGAAAAGTATTTTAACTCATATTTTGGAGACGGCGTCATAGTGGCGACACCTGCTGGCACCACGGCATATAACATGAGCGCAAATGGCCCTATCATATATCCGCTGAGCGAGGTCTTTGCGCTAACTCCCATTTGTTCGCACTCGCTCACGCAGCGTCCAGTCGTACTTACCAAAAATCACACGGTTAAATTTAGAACAAAAAGCGACGCCATTTTAGTAATAGACGGACAAGACCGCTTTTGATATGAGTAAACATTTCAGCCGTCAGTATGAGTCTGAGCGACAAAAAGCCGAGGCTGATACGCCACATTGGCAGGGATTATTTTCAAATTTTAAAAGAGAAACTTCACTGGGGTTATAATGATTGATCAAATTTTGATTAAGGATTATCTAAATTTTTAAAAATGTCGAGCTCAAATTTCAAAGAGGGTCTTAGCGTATTTGATGGGCGTTAGCGGCGCTGGTAAGTCGGTGCTAATGAGCGCTATAATGGCTGTTTTTGGGCTAAAAGATAGCGAGGCAAGGCTGATAGAAGCTGACGTTGAGCATAAATTTGAGCTGTGAGTTTGGTATAGAAAACGAAGAGGTCAATATTTTCAAGCTTTTAAAAGATAAGAGCACGAGATATTTTATAAACCAACAAGCTCATCTCAAAGAAAATTTGAGCCAGTAGGCGCGCGAGCACATCAAATATCTCTCGGCAAAAGAGGCAAATGAATTTGAAAATGAGAAATTTTCAATTTGTTTGACAGACTTGAAATTTCAAAAATGAGAAATTTAAAGAGATAAAGCAGGAATTTGAAGAGGCGTTTTAGAATTTTTCTAAAATTTCAAAAGAGTTAGCCACTATAAAAGAGGAAGAGAAAAAGGTCGAGGAGCTAAAGGAGCTTGCTAGCTTTGAGATCGAGAAGATAAGAAGTGTCGGGCCTAAAAAGGCGAGTTTGAAGAGCTTATGGAGACTAAAAAGAGGCTTAGTAAAAGGATAAGATAAATGAGGCGTGGGCTAGGGCTGAGCGGATATTTGAGCTAGAGCACAGCGTAAATGAGGCGTTAAGCATCAGCGACCTTGACAACGGCTTTTTGAAGATGCGATGAACGAGCTAAGGGTCGCAAGAGATAGCCCTAAATATGGAGGAGCTTGACGATATCGACGTGGAGAGCGTGCTTGATAGGATAGAAGCTCTTAATGCCATCATCAGGCGATACGGCAGCGAGGAGGAGGCGTTAGAAGCGCTTGCTAAAAAGGAAAAAGAGCTACTAGATATGAAAGTATTTAAGCTTTGAAAAGAGCGAGCTTGAGAAGAAATTTGTAAATTTTAAGCAAAAAGGCAAATGAGCTAGCTAGCACTTTAAGCAGGGCAAGGAGCGTAACTAAAAAGAGCTTGAGGCGATGATAAATTTATACTTAAAAGAGCTTTTATATGCCAGATATCACCCTGAGTATTGAGGCTAAAAAAAGCTTGATATCTTGGGGATTGATGAGGTTTGTTTAAATTTAAACGAGACCTCGCTTAGAGAAATTTAAGCTCAGGCGAGCTAAAACCGCTTAAGGCTGGCCTTCATAGCTGCCTCTAGTGAGATCCACAAAAACTGGTGGAGACGTCATCATTTTAGACGAAATAGACGCAAATTTGAAGTGGAAAAGAGGCGATGAGTATCGCAAATGTCTTGCTTAAGCTTGCAAATTTCTATCATTCTTGCCATTTCGCACCAGCCACAGCTTAGTTCAAAAGGCAAACTCGCACTTTTTAGTAGAGCGTTATGGCGAGAGCTCAGTCGTAAGAGAGCTTGACAAAGAGGAGCGAATAAATGAGCTTGCGCGTATGATAAGTGGCGAGCATATCAGCGAAGAGGCGATAAATTTGTAAAAGGACTTTTAAAATAGCTTGAAATTTAAGTTTTAAATTTAAGCTTTGTGATTAGGTTTATTTGTTAAAAACCGAGCTAGTTTAATAAAAAAATCACAGGAATAATATGGAAAGAATTCTAGTAGTTGATGATAATAAGGCACTTGCTAAGCTAATCGTCATGCAGATGGAAAAAGAGCATTGAGGATATGGCGATCGACGTTGCGTACGATTTTGCCGAAGCTCAGATGCTAATTAGCTGAGCACGGCAAAGATTATTTTTATGACTATCCCGGATCTAACTTTACCTGACGCACCAAAATGGTGAGATCGTTGATTATGTCCTGCTCAAGGGCTCTGTGCTATTGTTTTAACTGGTAGCATTGATGATAAGACGAAAGATTTTTATAAACAAAGATATAGTTGATTACGTCTATAAGGGCAACATGGATGATATCAACTACATCTTTCAAAATGATAAACAGACTAAGCAAAAATAGACAATACAAAGTTCTAGTCGTTGAGGACTCACTGCCTTTTTAGAAATATGATAAAAATCTTAACTAGCCTTCAGTTTAAGGTTTTAGCAGCGGCTCACGGCGAAGAGGCGATGAGCTATTTTGCTGATAATCCTGATATAAATTTAATCATAACTGACTATAGAATGCCCGTAAAGATGGTTTAGAAGTCTTAAAAGAGGTGAGAAAAAGAAAGATAAAAACCACCTTGGCGTGATCGTGATGACATCTCCCAGCTGAAAAAGACTGATGCTGCGATATTTTTAAAAATGGAGCTAGCGATTTTATAGCAAAGCCATTTTCAAAAGAAGAGCTCATTTGCCGTGAAATAACACCATTGAGGCGATGGAAAATATAAATAAGATAGCAATTTACAACCGCGACTTTTTTAACTGGTGCTTACAATAGAAGATTTTTTCTATCAAGATATGAAGAGTACGTCCAAGCAGCTGAAGAGCTTGATGAGCCTTATGCATTTGCTATGCTTGATATAGATCACTTTAAAAAGATAAATGACACATACGGACATGATGGTGGTGACAAGATACTAAAATCACTCGCAAAGATACTAACTGACAACACAAAAAGGAAGAGATGTAGTCGCTAGGTTTGGTGGTGAGGATTTTGTGTTGTTCTTAAAAAGATAGAAAGAGAAGAGGCGATTAAATTTTTGTAAATTTAAGAGCAAAAGTGGCTGAAAATGAGGTAATCATAAAAGATAAGATCATAAGAGTGACCGTCTCTATCGGCATATCTTTTGGAAAAGGTCACTGTGAGATAGATGATATGCTCGAAGCTTGCGACTCAGCACTTTTATGTCGCAAAAGAAAATGGTAGAAACAGGGTAGAAATAGCTTTTATGATTATAGATACGCATTGTCATTTGGATAGTAAAGTTTATGATTTTTGACCTAGAGCAATTTTTATCTGAAGCCGAGAATTTAGGGCTAAAAAGGCTTTATTATCCCCGGAGCTGATATTAATGATTTACCAAAAGCGGCTAAAAATAGCGCACGAAAAAGTGATATTTTTCTTTGCCGTTGGAGTTCATCCCTATGATAAAAGAGAATTTTAATATAGAGACTTTAAGAGATTTGCCAAAGATAAAAAGTGCGTGGCTATCGGTGAATGTGGGCTTGACTACTACCGCTTGCCAAAAGATGAAGAAGAAAAGCTAAGAGAAAAAGCTGATCAAAAACGTGTTTTTCTAGCTCAACTAGATTTGGCAGTTGAGTTAAAAAAACCCGTTATCCTCCATATCAGAGAGGCTAACGAGGACTCTTTTAACATCTTAAAAAGAGTATGCGCCAAAGCTTGAAGCTGGAGCGGTTTTGCATTGTTATAATGCCTCGCCACTTCTTTTTGGAGCTTTGTAATTTCGGGAATTTTACTTTTGGCATAGGTGGCGTTTTGACATTTAAAAACGCAAAGAATTTAGTTGAAATTCTGCCAAAAATCTCTTTTGATAGGGTATTGATAGAGACTGACGCCCTTATCTCACGCCAGAACCAAATCGTGGCAAGAGAAATGAGCCGGCGTTTACGACATTTGTTGCTAAAAAGATAGCTGAAAGTTAAACCTTGAATTTGAAGCAGTTTGCAAAACGACTTCAGATAATGCCAAAAGGTTATTTAAGTGCTTTTGCCTAAACTTAGAGCATTGTGCTTGCTTAAGATGCTAGCATCATTAAGCTTTGACACGAAAAAGGATAGAAATGAAAGCAATGCTTAAGATATTTTTTTATTATTTGCATGTAGCACCTTGCTACTAGCAAACGCCCCTGAGAAGAGCTCTTACGACACTCAGGTTAGAATTTTAAAAGAGCTAGACATCGATGCTAGCTTTATGAAAACTTCTCACTATGCAAAGATGAGACAAGGCATACAAAACTCACAGTGTAAGAACATTTACAGATGCCTTGAAAAATGGCTATATGTATATACCAATGATAAAAGAACAGATCAAAAATCAGGCGTGCCTGAGTCATTTTTCTATCTAGCGATGATAGAGTCAGGCTTTTTCTAATCACACTGTCTCAAACGCTAAAGCTACTGGTATGTGGCAGTTTATGGAGCAAACAGCAAAAATTCATGGCCTAAAAGTAGGGCAATACACCGATGAGAGAAAAGATCCGGTTGAATCAACTGTCGCAGCTACAAACTATCTAAGATCACTTAAAAATCAATTTGGCAAATGGTACTTGGCAGCAATGGCATATAACTGCGGTGATGGTGCATTAAAAAGCTATACAAAAAGCTGGCACAGACGATCTTGTAACGCTTCTTGATGCCGAGAAAAAAATATCTCCCAGCTGAGACTAGAAATTTTCATCATTAAAAATTTTAAGAGCGGCATATATAGCAAAAGATGCAGACTTTTTGATATCTAAAGAGTCGTCTTTACTAAACATAAATGGCGGATTAAGACTTACGAAAGTAAAAGTGCCAGGCGGTACAAATTTAGCTCAGATAGGCGACAGCATCGGTCTTAGCACAAAAATGAAAAAGTAATAACCCGCATTTAAAATTTGTATTTACTCCTCCTACTTTAAAAAGATTATTACGTTTATATCCCTGAAAAATAAAAAGCAACTTTTTCTCAGATAATTTCAAACCATTTAATGGCAAAAATAACTTCTACGCATACACTGTAAAAAAAGGTGAGACCCTGCTTTCTATCTCTAAAAAAAACAGGCGTTAGCCACAGAGCGATCAAGGACTACAACGAGCTTAGCACAAACGCAGTAAGCTATAATCAAAAACTAATAATCCCTTTTTCTACTCAAAATAAATCTCACAACTACGTAGTTCAAACAGAGGATACGATCGCATCTTTATCAAAGAAATTTAATGTAAGTGAAAAAGATATAAAAAGATGCAAACTCTTTGGCTAGTTCAAATTTAAATGTCGGAGCAAATATTGTCATACCGTAAGAGCCCAATTTCTACTTAGGACTAAGTTTTTACACTTCTAATCACTGGTTGTTCTTGGAGCGGGCTCCATTTACTCCAAGTGGCCCTAACTAATGTAAGAGGCAACAACTCCGCCTCAGTTCAAAAAGCAACAATGAGACCATACACGATAAACGGTAAAACCTACTACCCAACCGTCGTAAGTGTCGGCGATAAAGCTAGCGGAACGGCAAGCTGGTATGGTCCAAACTTTCACGGCAAAACGACCTCAAATGGCGAAGTTTATAATATGTACAATATGACTGCGGCGCATAAGACTTTGCCGATGAATACAATACTTAAAGTAACAATTTAAGAAATCAAAAAGTGTAATCGTGCGCGTAAATGACAGAGGGCCTTTTTGTGGCTGACAGGGTGCTTGACCTTTCAAAAGCAGCTGCGATGAAGCTCGATGTCATCGGCACTGGTACAGCTCCAGTTAGTATGGAGGTTATCGGCTTTAATGAAGACATTAACGCTGTTACAACCGCTAGCGCGCAAACCAACAAAACCAACAAGCACTGGCATAAAAGTGCCAAATCCAGTCTCTCCAACGGCCCCAGTTGGCGGCATCGTGATCTCATCAGAGCAACGCGTTGTTGGTGGAGATTTTTATGGTACAAAATTGGCTCGTTTTAAAAACCTTGAAGGCGCAAACAGATACCAAAGAGAGCACAAAAAGCATAGATGGTTATAGATCAGTCGTTAAGACATTTACGATAGATGGCTCAACCATTTATAGGGTATTTTTAAATGGCTTTTAGAAGCGAGGACGAGGCTAGGGATTACGCAAGAAGCGGTAAAATTCAAGGCGCATTTATAGTAAGAGGTTAGGGCGTGAGAGAGGAATTTAGAACTAACTAGAAATACAAAAGAGACGCAAGTTTCAATGAAGCTTAGAAATTTACGGCTCTGGGGTTGCAAAGATAAGCACAGGCATTGGCTTTTTGACCATATGCTTGAGGCATTTACAAAGCACTCTTTTGCTTGATCTTGAAATTTCATGCAAAGGGGGCGACACGCATGTGGATTTTCACCACAGCGTCGAGGATGTAGGCATAGTTTTGGGACAGCTTTTAAAAGAGGCTTTATATCCATTAAGTGGTGTTGAGAGGTTTTGGCGAGGCGAGCGTTGTTATGGATGAGGCGGCTGTTTTTGTGCGCTAGATCTTAGCAACAGAGCTTATCTTGTATATGAAAGAATTTTTAATGAAAATGCCAAAGTTGGCGAGTTTGACACTGAGCTTGTGGAGGAGTTTTTAGAGCAGTTGCTATAATTCAGCCATAACTCTTCATCTAAATCACCTGTGGCAAAAACACTCATCACATCATCGAAGCAACATTTAAATCATTTGCCGTAGCACTCCGCAGAGCGCTTGCTAAAAACGCAAGGATCGGCACCCAAGCACTAAGGGCGTTTTTATGATAGAAATTATATTTTTAGACGTTGATGGGTGCCTCACTGATGGCAAGATCATCTACAATGCAAACGGCGAAGAGCTTAATTTTTGATGTAAAAGATGGCTACGCGATAGAGAGCTGGTTAAAGCTTGGTAAGAAAGTAGCTATCATCACTGGCAGAAAGTCGGCTATCGTTGAGCGAAGGGCTGAGGATCTAAAGATAAATCACGTCTATCAAGGCGTTGGCGATAACGGAGGTAGCAAGTGAGATATTAAAAATTTGAAGGACTTAGCTTCAAAAACGCAGCGGCCATTGGCGATGACTACAACGACTATAAAATTTTAGACGCAGTTGCATGGAGCTTTTAAGCCAAAAAGATGCCATTAAAGAGCTTGATGTAAAGACAAAGCTAAAGCACAAAGGCGGCAATGGCGCTGTTAGAGAGATGATCGAGCTGATCATAAAATCTGAAGTATCTGATATGACGAGTGGTCTAAGCGTTGGTTGTAAAAGAAAATTTTCTACTTCGTCGTGGCCATTTTTAGTGCTGTGATGATATTTTTTTAGCGGCTCAAGACCCATACTTAGCAAACGTGCTAAAGGTTGATACAAAGATATCAAATATGCAGGTAAATGACGTGGTTGATTACGAGATAAACTCAACTAAGATAAGCGGAGTTTATGAGAGCGACGAGCTAAACAGATATAGTGACAGTGGATGAGTTTTTAGACTTTTAAAGCGAGAATTATAAGGGAGATTAAGACATTTTCTAAGCTCAGACAAGGCTATCTCGCAAAATGATGAGATAATCTTTCAAAAATGCGAACTATGAAAACAATGATAGTTTGAAAATTTAAAAAGCGATGAAGTTATATATAACACAAAGACAAAAAAATAGTAAGATCAGAGGCAATTTCACCATCACTAGAAATGGCGACAAAGCACTAGGCGATAGCGGAAGCTACGATCTTGGTAAAAACAAACGCAGATAAAAAGGGTTAAGGGCATGGGTAGAAGAAAAGCAGCGATTTTAGCGATGATTTTGGGCTTTACATTTTAAATGCAGAGCAAGTTGAGATCACTTCAAATGATTTTTCGCAGATGAAAACAAGCAGATCAGCGAATTTGTAGGCAATGTAAATATCAAAAAAAGGCTCATACGATGAGCTAAAAGGCAAACAAAGTCGTTGTGCATTTTGATAAAAAGCGCCAGCCAGTAAAAATATGTAGCCACAGGCAACGCTAGAGCTGTAAATTTTTCATGAAAGATAAAGCACTATGAGGGCAAAGGGCAGATGACGCTTACATACGAGCCAGCAAAGCAGACATACACAGTAATTGGCAACGGCTATTTGCATGAGGTGGAGACTGATAAGAACGTATATGGCGAAAAGATCGTTGTCAATCAAAAAGATGGCACATATAGCGTAAATAGTGACGAGAAAAAGCCAGTTAATTTATCTTTCAAATAGAGGATAAAACCAAGTGATAAGAGCTTTGAGCGCTAATTTATCACATCAAGCCCAAGCATAAAAGGAGGCTCCAAGCTTTGTGACAAGCGAGGTGGTCTTTTTGGGTAGGTCAAATGTGGGTAAAAGCAGCCTCATAAATGCACTTGTAAATCAATAGCCAAAAGCTCATCAACTCCCGCAAAAACGCAGCTTATACATCTCTTTGAGGCTGAGTTTTGTGAGGAAAAAGAAGAGAGTGAAAAAGAGAATGAAAGCTCATCTTGGTCGATCTCACTGTGCTTTTGGCTACAAAAGTGGCAAAAGTCAAAAACACGATGAGTGGCGTAGGATCTAGATGAGTTTTTGAAATTTAGAAGCGACATCAGACTTTTTATACATCTAATCGACGCTAGACATTTTGACTTAGACATCGACGTAAACGTGGATTCTTACCTAAAAAAGCTTTTTAAGAGCTGATCAGAAAAATCTTAAATTTATACACAAAAAGCGACAAGCTAAATCAAAAGCCAAAAGAGTGCGATAATGAATTTGACCCAAGCGGTATTTTTGGTCTCGACACTCAGCAAAAAGTGGCATAGACAAGGCACGGGAAGCTATCATAAACCACGCTCTTGGTAGGTAAAATGCAAAACCATAAGCAGCTTAGATATTAGAAATTTTTAAAAGGCTTTTGGTGGGCCATTTTTGCTCTCTTACGAGATCGCAACTACGCAGTTTGGCTTCTTGCCGCCACTTATTGGCATACATATATGATTTTTGGAATATTCAAGAAAGCAAAAAGCAGTATGATGAGTTTAAGCCCTCATGGTATTTTTCGCTCGTTTTCTTGGTCTTTGCTGAGCAAATTCATGGCTTTTATCTCTTTTCAACGATCATTGCATTTTTGCTATTTTACAACTTCGTGTTAGACTGGCTTTCTATACGACGATGAAGTGGCGAAACCGCCTGCTCATCATCTTTGTAGCCTCTGGCTATGTGCTAACTTTTCTTGTAAATAACCTTTTTGCCTACGTTTTAAACGAGCCAAATTTGAATTTTAGCGCAGAGTATCTATTTTTCATAGCACTTGAAAGTGTGCTTGCTATCGTGCTTTTTAGGGACAAAGTGCTGCGAGGATGCGTATCGTTTTTGGCGTGATCGCTCTTTTTGGATCATGCTTTTGGGGCGGATTTACCATTTAAGTGTTAATTCAAATACCTACTACAACGAGATCGCCGAGCAAAAATGCGATAAAAACTATCTACATCCCGCCAGTTAGAGGCATCATTTTTGATGCGCACGACAAGCCTATGGCGGTCAATCGCTTTAGGGTTTTTCTATCTATGTAAAGCCGCACCCTAGCGCAAACAAAAAGAGTGAGTATTACAGACGATGAGCTAGCCTATATCGGCTCGCTATTTGGTGATCTAAATGTCACCAAAGCTTAAAAATGAATATATCAAAAACGACTCAGCCTACAACCAAGACTTTATAAACGTGGTCGAATTTGTTGATTATGATAAATTTTTACCATTTTTGCACCTCTTTCTCTGCGTGAAAAATTTAGAGATAAGACCCGCTTCAAAGCGCCACTATCCATACAATGACCTAGCTTCTCACATCATCGGCTATGTCGGCAGGGCAAACCAAAAAGATATGGAAAACGACCCTTTGACAAAGCTTACAAACTATATCGGTAGAAGCGGAGTAGAGCGCTTTTTATAACCCGATCTTGCAAGGAATTCAAGGCTTTAAAAAGATCAAGGTAAATGCGCTAAATGAGGAGATCGAGCAGGTGAGCTATCAAGCGCCACAAAGTCAAAAACATAAAGCTCGCCGTTGATCTTGAGCTTCAGCAGTTTGTCGCTGACGTCTTTGGCAGAGATGCAGGAAGCGTCATAGTTATGAGCTTAAAAGATGGCGCCATCATCGCAGCAGGAAGCTTTCCTGAGTATGATTTAAATCCTTTTGTGCTTGGGAATTTTCAGGCTGAGTGGGAAGAACTTGTAAAAATGTCGATCACCCATTTACAAATAAGCTGATAAACGGCCTTTACCCACCGGGATCTGTCGTAAAAATGGGTATGGCTCTTTGCCTTTTTGGACAATGGCATGAGCAAATATGATAGCTGCAGTGGCTCGTATGAGCTTGGAGGGCGTAAAGTCCCGCTGCTGGAACTCGCATGGTCACGGCAGTGTTAATATGAACACAGCTATTGAGAGAGCTGCGATGACTATTTTTACAAGGGTAGCCAAAAGATCGGCATAGACGCCATTGTGCCGATACTTGAGCGCATGGGCTTTGGTAGAAAAACAGAGGTTGATTTGCCAAATGAGTTTGTGGGGACTTTGCCATAGAGAGTGGAAGATGAGGAAGTATGGCAAGGCGTGGTTTCAAGGCGAGACGCTCATCACCTCTATCGGACGTGGAGATTTTCTAGTCACGCCTATGCAGGTGGCTAAATACACAGCAGGCCTTGCAACTGGGCTAAATGTAACGCCACATTTTTAAAGAGCATAGATGGCAAGGATGTTGATTTTACGCCAACAGATGATGCTTTTACGCCGTTTGAGAAGTCGCAGCTACCTGCCATTAGGCATGCGATGTATGAGGTGGCAAATCACCCAAGAGGCACGGCAAATAGGCACTTTGTGGGAAGTCTTGTAAAGGTCGCGGCAAAGACTGGAACAGCTCAAGTCGTTGGTATCTCGCAAACTGAAAAGAAGCGTATGAAAAGAGGAGGATATGGCGTACTTGCAGAGGTCTCACGCGTGGATGACGACCTATGCGCCTTTTGAAGATCCACAATACGTCATAACGATGGTTGTTGAACACGGTGGTCACGGCGGTAGCGCTGCTGGACCAGAAATTTCTCAAATTTATAACAAGCTAGTTGAAATGGGATATAAAAACTTGATAAAGTTCAGGCTGAGAAAGATAAAAACAATAAATTCTATTTCTAAAAATTACTAAATATGTCTGTGTATGTTTGTTTGCTCTCAAAACGTGAAATAGTTCTTGAAAGATAAAAATATAATTAATGATTAGTTACCTTATGGGTGACATGTATTCTTAATTTTGATATTAATTAAAATGAATATTTAAATTTGTAATGAAGTGATTAAAAATAGTTTTTGAGTATAGCCCAAAATAGGGCTGTAATTATGGATTATAGACCTTCAAAAAGGATTTGAAGCTACGTCTTTACGATCAACTATATAAGGTATGATAGCTGCGTGGCGAGCTCTCTTGATCGCTTTTTCTACCATCTCTTGGTATCTTTTTGATGTGCCAGTTAGGCGTCTTGGCATGATTTTTAAATCTCTCTGACAAGCAATACTTCAAAAGCGAAGTGTCTTTGTAGTCTATAAAATCAATTTTTGCTTCTGTAAATGTGCAATATTTGCGTGAATATTTTCTTTTTCTGCCATTTTTATCCTTTAAAATTAAAAACGGTATTTCTTCATTGTTGAAAACTATCAGCATCAACGTCTATATCAGGAACTTCTGAATAACTCTCTTGCTTTCTTTGTGGCGCAGCTCAGTGGTCTAGACTCTTGCTGGCGGCTATATTGGTTATTTTGATATCCGCCTTGTTGTCCGTAGCCACCGCTGTTTTGGCTATTCATAGAGTATCCGCCTTGTTGCGTTTGGTTATTTGAGCCAAGCATTTCCATGCTCTCAACGGCGATAGAGTGTTTTGAGCGATTTTTGTCCGTTATTGTCGGTCCACTGATCACATTAAGTCTTCCTTCGATAAGCAGCTTTCGATCCCTTGTTGAGATATTGGTTTTGCTATCTCTGCACTCTTGCCAAAAATGATATATCAATAAAGCAAGTCTCATCTCTTCTTTCCCCATTTGAGGTGATTTTTGCGTGTCACAGCTATACTAAAGATTTTCCTATGGCAACGCCGCTAGTAGTATATCTAAGCTCTATATCTCTGGTTACACTTTCCAACTAATACTACTTTATTGAACATTTTTATCCTTGATTATTCTTCTGTAAATGTTTGCTCGTCTACTTTTTCAGCTCTTGGTTCGCGTGATGCTCTTGGCTCGCGAGGTTCTTTTTATAGTTTGCTTGATACCTTTGCAAAGTCTTTCCCAAGCTGCGATTTCGCGTTTGTTTTCATATTTAACGCTTAAAAATCTTATGATATCTTCTGTGATCCTTACGTTTCTTGTAAGCTCTGCAAGAAGTGCTGGTGGAGCTTTGTAGTAGATAACAAAAATATGTTCCACGCTCATATTTTTTGATGGTATAAGCTAGCTCTAGTTCCCATCTCAACGACAGTAGCGATCCTCGCCGCCGTTTTTGTTATGACTTCTTTTACGAAATCAACCTTGGCTTTAACTTCCTCTTCCGTCAATGTCGACTCAGAATAAATAAAAAGCTCGTAATGTTTCATTTTTTCTCCTTATGGATATTTAGCTCACTTTGTGAGCAAGGATTTTGCATTAAGCAAGGGGTGGATTTTTAGCTTTCACTTTAATATTTGCTGTTGATATGAGGTGTTGCAGATTTAAAATGGTCGATAAAAAACGAAAAATTTTTTATCCATTTTTGTATTTGTTTTTAGCTCTAGCTCAGCTCAAATTAGCGTTTTAAATATCTCTAAATAGGCATTTAAACTTAGCTTTAAGCTATTTGCTTTTTAGTAAATTTGCTCACATTTACAGGGCGGCTGATAGCCGATCGCTTCGTCTAAATTAGCTGGCCATTTATCTTTATGTAAGAGTAAATTTAAATAGCCTAAAAATGCTTTTATAAAGTGAGTTTAGAAGTAAAAATTTCATTAAAATTTGGATCTTCTAAATAGGTAAAAAGTCGTTTTTATATCTTTTAGAGCCATAAATTTATTGAAAAAGTCATCAAGATTTATCCCTCCAAGTCCAAAAACCAGCCTTTTTACATCGTCTTGTTCTGATGTGGGTGTTTAGGCTCTTTAGTTTTGTTAGCTCGCTTGCTGCAAGGTATAAGTTTTCATTATGCGTAAAATAAAGCTCATAAAGTGCATTTTTGGTTATGTTTAGGCCTATTTTAGCTGAGCTTTTTAGCTAGTAATTTATCGCTTCATCTGGGTTTGAGGGCTTGAAAAATCTCGCAAAATTTGCCCCAAAAAGCCTTTTGCGTATCAAAAAACTAGCTTCATATCGGCCTCATAAAGCTCAAATAAAAAGTAGTTGTCACGGCTCTTTGAACAAAAGCGAAATGAGCTCTTTTAGCTCTTTTGCTGGGATCTTTTTGTCGCTTTTTACATAGAGGATATTTTGCCATAAAAAGCGACTGCTCGCTTAGGTGAGAGCTTGCCTGAGTGTAGTTGTATTCAGTCAAAATAAAGGCTTAATAAATTGCATCTTCGCTTGAATAAAAGCTTGAATTTTCCTTGCCAAAAAGCTCTATCTGAAACTCATCCGCCCCAAAAAAAGCAGAAGTAGTTGCTTAAATGTGCATTTGCTAAATTTAGCTCCAAATCTTTTCTATACATCGATCTTTCTACCACTTTTTGCAAAGATTTCTAGCGCTCGCGATATCAGCCTCTGTGATCTTTACGACAAGCTTTTTGAAGTAGATGTACGCTGTATCCAGTGATGAAAATCCTAGCTCCAACAAAGTAATCATCAAGCTTTAGCGACCAAGACATTTTGGTTTTCGCTCACGTAGCAGCGCACCTCTTGCCGATATTTGCGGCTGCCCAGCGTCAATTTCCTATCCATAAAGTCGTGGCTACCTTGTCGGCCTCTCTTTCAAGCTCGCTTAATGTTGCACATGTACTTTGGATGTTTTAAAAAGTAAGAAGTTGTAAAAAGCTTCTCATCTTTTTGAAATCTAGCCTTTTAAAAAGTCTGTAAAATAAAGGTCAGAATAGCGTCTAATAGGGCTTGTAAAAGTGCGTGTATCTATCAAATCCAAGCCCAAAGTGGCCTAAATTTTCACTTGAGTATTCAGCCTGAGACTTGATGATGAGCTTGTCTATCTCTCACGGTTGCCCATTTCATCGGCCTTTGCTTGGATCTTTCTTATTAAATTGCAAAGGTCGCTCTCATAGGTAAAGTCAAGTCCCAAAAGCTGCAAGTCTTCAAGCAAGGTATCTATCTTTTTAAAATCAGGCGAAGCGTGGTTTCTAAAACGCCCTTTGTGATGAGCTTTGCAGCAGCCTTGTTTGCTAAAAGCATGCAGTCCCTCGACTAGCTCTGTGCGAGTCGGAGTCACTTTCAAACCCTAGTTTGTGAAATGTGACCCTCTTCATCAAGGCTCATTCTAAGCTCTTTTTGTCCTAAAGTCAAACGCGTGCAAAAGCCTTTTTTGCGAAGCTTTGTGGTGAGTTTAAAAGTGGCTTGATCCATGAAATTACACTCTCTTTTGCCTTCTAAAAATTTTCATCGATCTCATCGTAGTTAAATCGCCTTTTGAAAGGATGATAGCTTCAAAAAGCTCCTCTTTTTACCTCGTTGTTTGCATCGAGTGAAATTTCTAAAACAAAATGCAAGAGCGCGGCACGTCTGGCTTTAGCGAGCAGATATTTTCACTAAGCGCGCGCGGCAACATCGGCACTGAGATGTGCGGAAAGTAGATAGAAAAGCCTCTTTTTAGCCTCGCTATCAATGGCACTATACGCGGTCACATACTCGCTTACATCGGCAATTGCAGCGTACATTTCGCGCTTTTTCTCATCAAAATATATGGCATCGTCAAAGTCTTTGGCATCGACTGGATCGATCGTGCAAAACTCTAAACTTTCTTAGATCAACCCTGCTTGGATACATGCTAGCATCGACTTCGTCGCCAAATGCTTTTGCTTCAAGCTCACAAGCCTCGCTAATGTTATCATTTTTATTATAAATAGCAAGCGAAAATTTTTCTCATCGCTTAGCGGATCTTCTAAATTTCCCAAAACCTCGACTATTTCGTTGTTTTAGGGTTATTTATCTTTAGTAGCGTCCCAAGCGGGAGCATCTTTAGACTTTTTGAGTTGCTTTTTAGGTTGTGCTTAGCCCAGTTTTTAAATTTACCCTAAAATGGCTGCCCCAAAGCGTTTTGTATAGACTACGCTTGTCTCATTTGCAAGCTTTTAGGCTCATCACTATTTTAGCACTTTGGCGTTTTTCTTAAGTGGCAAAAGCTTTTGCTAGTACTGATATCGCCAAGGTGAGAGTTGTTTAAATTTTTATTTTTCGACGATGATATCTTGCTTGAAGCGCTTGTCAAAATGGCATGATAAAGCCAGTTGCATTTTTGGCTGATGTCTAGCTTACCGCAGACATAGCCGTTGTTTAGGTAAAATGTATCTTTATGAGAGCTTACGGCACCAAGGTTTAGGGAGATTACGTAAGACCTCTTTATCTTCGTTTGATATCTCTTTTTCTTTGATGCCAACGAGTAGTGATGTTAGAAATTCTTTCATTAAATTGTCTTTTGACTTTGCTAACAGCCATTAAAAATGTATCTCTCAAAGCCATATTCGTTTATAAGAAGTGTTGCGTTATTTACGCTCACATCATCAAGCTGGTTAAAGATATTAACCGCTGTTTTTACTACTTTTTAACGCTCTTGCGTACTCTTTTTATATGATCAGGTGCCTCTTCAGGAGTGTTTTGAGTGAGGATAGAATTTCCAAGCTCGATCTCTAAATTCCCACTGCTCGTACAATTTAGCTGTGACCTCTTCGTTTGTGATGTCTAAAATTCTCAGACTCTAAAAGCGCAAGATCATAGGTAGATGAATTTGTTTTAACTTTGTTTTTAAACTCAGCAACTTGGTTATTTTCTGTGAGCTCATGAGCTAAAAACGATCTTGCCAACTTCAAGCATAAATGAAGCAGGAGGAGAATTTCTAGATTTTTAGGTTTTATCTTTAGAGTACCAGTGATACATCAAAGCATTTTTGCATGATTGAGATATTTAAAAATCTTGTGCGGTAATGTCATACGGCTCTAAATTTATAGAAAAAGGTCTTTTTAATGGCACTTGATAGCGCAAAAACCGCGGATAGTAGCCATACCAAAAAGTGAAATAGCTCTTGCGATGGTTAGTGATCTCTTGAGAAAAACCGTAAAGTGGTGAGTTTGCTGAACGCAAAATATTTGCTGTTAGCATAGGGTCTTTCTCGACCACTTTTGTGAGGTCATTTATCGAGCTATTTTCGCTCAGCATGTAGGCGCTGGATCTGTATGACAGTGTCGTCTAGTGGCGGGAAGCTCTTTGATAAAAATTGATTCATTCATGTGAAAGTGACTCTTTTGGTTAAATTTCTGTCACATTATAGCAAAAAAGCTGCAGCATAAAACTTAAAGATACCTTTTTGCTCTTTTTCAGCAACGTTTTTGTTGCTAAAATGTATAATTTCGCTACATTTTAACAATAGGAGAAACAATGGCTATAAATGTTTATTATGATAAAGACTGCGATTTAAGCCTTATTCAGAGTAGAAAAGTAGCAATCATTGGCTTTGGCTCACAAGGTCACGCACACGCTGAAAAATTTTAGAGAACAATGGCGTAAGTGTCGTAATCGGTCTTGCAAAAAGGTGGCAAAAAGTTGGGCAAAAAGCTGAAGCAAAAGGGCTTTGAAGTAAAACTGTAAGCGAAGCTACAAAAGGCGCTGATGTGGTTATGATCCTAACACCAGATGAGCTTCAAGCTGAAAGTATAAAAATGAGATCGAGCCAAATTTAAAAAGATCACGCTGCTATCGCATTTGGACATGGTTTTAATGTTCATTTTGGACAGATCAAAGCTCCAGCAAACATAGACGTCATCATGATCGCTCCAAAAGCCCCGGGACACACAGTTAGAAGCGACTTATAGAGGTGGCGGCATACCTGATCTTATCGCTGTTGAGCAAAATGCAAGTGGAAAGGCTAAAGAGATCGCTCTAAGCTATCGCTTGCGGTATAGGCGGCGGTAGAACTGGTATCATTGAGACAACATTTAAAGATGAAACTGAAACAGATTTGTTTGGCGAGCAAGCTGTGCTTTGCGGTGGTCTTTGCGCACTTGTAAATGCTGGATTTGATACGCTTGTAGAGGCTGGATATGAGCCTGAGATGGCGTATTTTGAGTGCTTACACGAGCTAAAACCAATCGTTGATCTAATGTATCAGGGCGGTATGGCTGATATGCGCTACTCTATCTCAAACACAGCTGAATATGGCGATTACGTAAGTGGCGTAAGAGTAGTTGGCGAAGAGAGCAGAAAAGCCATGAAAGAAGTTTTAAGAGAAATTCAAAATGGTAAATTTGCAAAAGACTTCATCCTAGAGAGAAAAGCAGGATATGTTAGAATGAACGCTGAGCGCGGTATAGCTGAGAGAAGCTTGCTAAATAAAACTGGTAAAAAACTTCGCGCAATGATGCCTTGGATAACTAACGGCAAACTTATAGATCAAAGCAAAAACTAAGCCTTGAGCGAAAAAAAGACTGCAAAGAAGCGTCCTGCAAAAAAGAGTGCAGGTCGCTCTCATAATAGAATTTTTCCTTGGTATCGGCGTTATTGCTGCTATTTTGATAGTGGCACTTATCGCGGCTCTAGCATCAAAATAAAGATGTTGAGCAGATAAGCAAAGTAAAATGAGCCAAAGAGCGAGAAACACAATTCAGCTGAGCAAAAAGTTGCTAGCAATGATAAAAACAAGAGTATGAGAAGAGAAAATACCCTCTAGAGTTTGATGAAGATGAAAAATTTAGTAGTAAATTTTTACCGACCCTAAACATAAAAAGCGAACTTGCTCTAAAGCCAAAAACTGAGCCAAAAAGAGCAAAAAGATAACTCCTGAGATAAAATCTGAAGTAAAAGTAGAAACTAAAAAGAAGAGCCAAAAAGAGCAAAAACGATACTAAAAATTTGCTTGCAAATTATATATAAAAATATGCAAAGTAGCGTAGATACAAGCTCTGAAACAAAGAGTGAAGAAAAGCCAGAATTAAAGGTCGAGCAAAGTAATCGAGCCATTTTACGCAGGAAAAATGAAGTAAAAAGCAGATACAAAAACAGAGCAAAAACAAAAGTGTTGAAAGCAATTTAAGCATAAAAGAAAAGTTTAAAGCATAGTGAGATACTAAAACCAGAACCTACTAAAAAGTGGATTGAGCCTAGCAAAAAGATAAAGAAGCAAATTACAGCGAAAACCGCAAAAAGAAAAGTGCTAAAAAGATGACTTTGCGGGTTGTGCCATTTTACTCCAAATAGCAGCGTAAAAGGGCGTGCTAAAGCTAGTGGTAATAATCGATGATGTGGCGACATTTGAGCATGCTAGCATGATAAAGTCGCTTGGTCTAAAGATAACGCCGTCCATTTTTCCAGCGACAAAAACTCACCCAGATACACCTTCGATCGCTAGGGTCGTTTGAGTTTTATGATACATCTGCCGATGCAGGCAAAGCACTTTGATAGCCCAGAGATGGGCACTCTAACGATAAATGAGAGCTTTGAGAGTATGCTTGAGAAGATAAAAAGATACGCAAAGACTTCCCCGTGCAAAATATACAAACAACCATCAGGGATCACGTTTCACGAGTGATTATGATGCGATGGACAAGGCTTATAGAGCGCTGATAGAGCAGGGTTTTATCTTCGTTGATAGCAAAACTATCGCTCAAACTGCGGTGGCAAGGGCTGCTAAAAAGTACAATCAGCCTTACATTTCACGAGATATATTTTTTTAGATGATGATCCATCAGCAGCAGCTAGTCAGACGTGAGCTTGTGGCTGCTGTAAATTTAGCCAAAAAAGAGGGCTACGCGATCGCCATCGGACATCAAAGAAAAATACGATCGCAGTGATAAAAGCTAGCAAAAACAACATCTTAAAAGATGTAGAAGTTGTTTATCTAAAAAGATATTTTTATGAAGCTTAAAATCATCCCAGAGGCGCTAAATAGGCTAAAAATCCCCCAAAAAGAGCTAATTCATAGGCGATACTCCCGCTTCTTAGCATGCCAAAAAGTAGCAGTCGTTGGCTCAAGAAAGGCAAGTGTCTATACAAAAGAGTGTGTCACGGCACTTTTGCGCAGCGCTAAAAAGCGCAAATGTCTGCGTGGTAAGTGGTGGGGCTATCGGTGTGGATATCACAGCTCACTAAAGCCGCCATGCCACGAACTATCGGTGTTTTTGCGAATGGGACTTGACATCATCTATCCAGCTCAAAAATAGGGGCGTCGATAAAAAGAAATTTATGAAAAAGGCTTGGCTCTAAGCGAGTATGACGAGGGCGAGCTACCGATCGCTTATAGGTTTTTAGAGCGAAACCGCATAGTTGTGAGGCTTGCGCAAAGCTCTTGTGGTCAGCACAAGCTGATCTAAGAAGCGGCTCGATGCAAAGTGCAAGGCTTGCAAATGAGCTTAAAGTCCTCTCTTTGTCCTGCCGCAGCGCATAAATGAGAGTAGTGGGACAAATGCCTTGCTAGCTAGCAAAAAGGCCGAGCTTATCGATGATTACGTTAAATTTGCTTCGCTTTTTGGCGAGGTAAAAGAGCAAGAAAAACAAGTGATGAGATCTTGAGTAGCAAAAACGGCGTGAGTCTTGATGAGGCATTGGCTAAAGTGGCGAGATCATCTACGAGTACGAGCTTGATGGGCTAGTTGAAATTTCACCGAAGAGTAAAAAGCGCGCTATGAGAGAAAGGTATGGCGATCGATGTTGGACTAAAGCGCATAGGGCTTGCTTTTGGCTTTGGCGAGGTCGTGACGCCCCTTGAGCCAGTTCTTAGAAAAAGAAACCAAGCCGCAAGAGATGTGAGCCAAAAAGTAAATGAATACGCTCCAAGCACGCTAGTGGTGGGCGTTCCGATCAGTGGTAGCAGCGAAGATGAGATGAGAAGACGCATGGAGCATTTTGTCTCGCTTCTTGACGTGCAGGCTAATATCGTCTATCAAGACGAGGGCCTTTAGCAGCAGCGAGGCAAGTGAAATTTACACAAACGACAAAGCGAGATGGCAGGCTTGATAGCGTCTCAGCCACCATCATCTTAAAGAGATACCTAAAAATTTTTATAAATTCCTAGCCACTATCCCCAAAGTCTCGTGCAAACTATCGCTAGTAAATGGCTGTCTAAGTGTGGTCATCTTCTCGCTTTTTGATGCTTTTTACTTCATCCTTGCTGATGATGACGATGTAGAAATCTTTAAGCTTTTGATAAGTTAGCATCTCATCAAGCCTTGCTTTATCGCTTAGATACTCCTTTTGCACTAAAGATGATGTCTGGCTTAAAAATAGCATCTTTTATGTGTAAATTTAAACTCTCAAAGCTCTTTTGCTTGCTGAGCTTCAGCCCAGTAAAGCTTAGCTCATGACTTAGCGTTAAAAATAATTACTCATCATCGCAAGCTATTATCGCATTTTTGCCTAGAAGGCTGGCTATCTCGACGCTTTGCCTTTTAAATGTCCCGCTTTTTGGTAGTGGCACGCTTATGCTTATATTAAAAGCCGTCCTCTGTTTTACTCATCTTGGCATTTAGCTCTTTTAGTAGCTCGCCAGCTTCTTTAACTAGCCTCTCATTTTGGCTTTTTGCGGGCATGAAGTGCATCTTATATGTATGTCAAAATGCACCAAGCTAGGCTATAGCTTACTAGAGTAAGGAGATCAGCAGCTTTGAGCTGCTTACGTCATTTAGGTAATGTGCTCAAATTCTTGAGTCGCGCCTATTAGCTTGTGTGCTTCAAAGCTTAGATAGCGTGGGTAGTTTGGGTTGTAGTTAAAAGACGATGGCGTTATCACTAGTGGTTGCGTCTTTAAAAAGTGCCTCTAAAAAGCTCCATTTGCGCGACAAAAATCGACATTTTTTTCATATCACAAGCATCCCATCACCATAAGAGTAAAATCTATACTTTTCGCTAACTGCCGTTTCGTAAATCCTCATCGTCTCTTCAAGCTCCCTATGAAGCTAGTAACTAGCATGATCAGCGTTGATTTTGGCAGATGAAAATTTGTTAAAAGGTAGTTTTGCCTGATTGGTCTATTATTTAAATTTAAAAATAGCTTGCAAAAGCCGCTTGGCTGCTTGCTTCTAGCAAACTCCTCCACACACGGTAACCGTCGTACAACGCCAAGGATGGGTTTGTTTTGAGTTTATGATCTCTTGAGCTTTTTGCTTAGCTCTATAAAACTCAGAGTGCATTTTTGTGATCATTTATGTTTTGGCACCCACGCCCTTAAATGTCCCAGCGCCCCACGTGAAGCGTGATGTAGGCGACCCTCGTGTTTTGGCCTTTATCTGCTCTAGCATCTGCTCGCTAAAGTGCAGGCTAGCTGTCAGAGCTGCGACTGCACCGCTATTTTTGGCAAAAATGCTTTGATACCAGCTCTCGTCATCCTTTGTATCAGCTCTTTTATATATGGCGGGAGGGACGTGGCCGATCTTTTCAAGCTCCGCTAAAAAGTCGCGCCGTATCTAAAATGACGCCATCTTTGGTGAAATTTACCACCCTTGAGCCATCATCATTTAGCCTGCACATTTACCTTTTATGCTATCAGCGAAATTTAAAATGCTACCGACACTTACTTTGCCTCTTATATAGACGCTTCAATTATTATCATTAAGCGGTTGATTTAGCATCACTTCGCAAGCTCCGCCGCTTTGTTTGTGTCCTAAAATGCGGGCTTTAACCACCTTTTGTATTATTAAAAATGACCGCTGCGTCCTCTGGGATGAGGCTAGCTAGATCTTTAAATTTATAGTGTTTTTATCTCTTTTGTTTTAAATAAACAAGCAGTCTCGCCTCTTCTTTGGGCAAAACCGGCTCTTTTGCGATGAGCTCGTTAGGCAAAAAGTAGTCGTAGCTTGAGATATCGTTTATATCACTCATCGCCCGCGTCGCTGTTTGTGTCGCTATCTTCTTCATCATCGTCGCTTTTTGCCAGCTCTTTTGGCGACTATGATAGAAATTCCATAAAAGTCCGATGAGTGGCAGTGCCATTGAAATTTGACTTATAACATCTGGTGGTGTGACGATGGCTGCGAAGATAAAGATGACGACTACTGCGTATCTGAAGTAGTCTTTTAGCATCTTGTCATCGACTAGGCCTATCTTTGCTATGTAATGACTGGCAGCTCAAATGAAATTCAAAGCCGATTAGTAGCTTTGTAAAAAGCCCACGTATTCGCCGATGCTTGGCAGTGCCGTAAAGAGCTGACCGCCATAAATCTACTAAAAATGTAAAGCCAGCGGGATGACCACGTAGTAGCAAAAACGCCGCCCCGCACGCAAACATAAATGAAGCAGAGAGGACAAATGGGATCACATATCATTATCATAAAGTCCAGGTGCGACAAATAGCCAAAACTGCCAAAAATGATAGAGCAAAGCAAGCACCAAACCAGCAAAAAGGCGACCTTCATCGCAGTGAAAAATGGCTCTTGGATCTGTGTAAAAGATGATGTTTTGAGCCAGCTGGCAAGACCTGCTTTAGCAGCTCGCTCATCCATGCAAGCAGTGGATTCCAAAATGTAAAACAGATGCCAAAACAGACAAAAACGCTTACTATGCTTATAAAAAGCCTCTTTCTAAGTTCAATCAAATGGGTCTTAGCTCTTCAAACATCACGCCTCTTTTTTATCGTTTAAGATCGCATCTTTAACTAAATTTGTTGGATTTTGTATATTTTCTACCGTTTTTCTCGTGTCGCTTACGACGTTTTGTATGCTCTCAGTGACGTCGCTTGCGCTTTTTGATCTCGTCAAGCTCTTCAAAAGTGAGCTTTTTCGCACGCTTTGAGCGCTTTGGGTTATGCTCTCTTTGTATTTTTGAGCGTCTTCTGAGCTCGGCTATCTTCATCTCTTGATCAAAATGTTGATTTTGCGTCATTTATGCCTTTTTTAAACATCTTTAGAAATTTGGCGATCTGCACCATAGCGCTTGGCAGCTTGTCAGGGCCCAAAACTAGCACGGCGATCACGGCGATGACCAAGATCTCAGAAAAACTCATTCCAAACATTTTTGCCTCTGTTAAATTTTATTTAAGCTTTGTATTTTATCTTGACTTTGCTCAGGGCTTTTATAAATTTAGCCCTCGATAAAGAGTGCGATCTCGTCGCTGAGTAAGAATGGGTTGTAAATCGGCCCTCTTTAAAGAGTAGTTTTTCATTTTCTACAAGTAAAATTTGCTCTTTTTCTGAGCCTCATTTAAGCGCCCAGCCTCCACGCCAACGATGCTTCTAAGCCCTAAAAAAATATGTGCTCTTACTAGTTCGCTTTTGGCTTGTACTTTCTCTTTCTCTATGCGTTGGCTGCGTGATGTAGAGCATCTATGCTACTTTTTGCGTAGTATCTGGTGCCATCCACAAAGCCCACGCTAAAAAGCCCCACGCCAAGGTAGTTTTTGCCCTGCCAGTAGCCAAGATTGTGCTTGCAAATTCTCCAAAATTTGAAATTTCATACTGCTTAAAGCCAGCACTCTGGGTCTGCTCTATCATAAATTTAGCTAAAGTGTCGCTATCCTTTTTATAGCTTTTTGCCAGCAAATGGGGTGTTTTTCTTCAAGTGTGAGCGAGTAGGCGCTTAGATGTGTGATAGCAAGACTTTTTAGATTTTCAACCTCAGCCAAAAAGGCGCTTTTTTGGTATCAAATTGAGTGTCATAGATGAGGTCTCAAATTTATGCTCTTAAAGCCAGCTGCATGGGCATTTTCAACTGCTTTAGAAATTTGTCTCCTTGCTGTGGATGCGCCCTAGAAATTTAAGCTTATCTTCAAAAAGCTTTGAGCGCCAAAGCTTATGCGGTTTGCGCCTAAATTTCTTTACATGCTTTAGCCAAGCTAAATTTGCAGAATTTGGATTTGCCTCAAAGGTGATCTCGGTTTTTAGGCGTGCAAAGTGGAGCTAAAATGCTAAAATTTCATCATAAAGCTTAGCATTTACCGCACTTGGTGCCGCCGCCAAAAAGATAGTAGAAATTTCTTTTTACATTTTGGCTTTTTAGCTGAAATTTAGATCAAGGCAAAGCGCTTTAAAATAGGCGCCAACCTTCTTAAATTCGTCATCGCTTGAGCCAAAGGCGCAGTATGGACACTGCTCTCGCAAAAATGGCACGTGGATATAAACTTTGCAAATTTCTCTCTTTTAAAATTTGGGCGATTATAAGAAATTTGGCATTTAGAGCAGTTTAAAAGTAGCTTTTTTGCCTTATTAGCTCGCTTGGCAAAAAGCCAAAAGTGCCTTTAAAAATTTTTGCAAAATGCGCTGGATTTGTGTAGCCAACGATGCTAGCAGCCTCTTTTATACTGATATCATTTTGTTTTAAAAGGGTAAATGCAAGCTTTAGCCGCTCTTTTGCTAAAAGATGATAGATCGTATCTTTGAAAAAAAGAGTTTGAAAATTTTTCTTAAGCCAAAAAGTCATTAGTGCCGCAAAGATGGGCTAGCTCCTTTGATGCTTGGGGGATTTTGCATGCGAGTAAGTAAAATTTTCTTAGCCTTTAAAAGCACTTTTTCTTCGTCGCTACTAAAGCAAATTTTCTCATCTTTTAAGGCTTTGCTCTTATAGATAAGCTCTAATTTTTGACTCTATAAAGATCTCTCTCATCATACCATCATATCAAATTTGTCGTCTCAAGCTCGTTTAAAACGCAATTTGAGCCCTTTATCTTTTTGTATTTTATAAGATCAAACTTTCTCTTCAAATTTTAGCTCACTCAGAATTCTCAAGCTTATTTGCGTAGTGCTCTTCAAAAGCAAGGTTTTAGTTTTATAAAATTTATTTTGATATTCAAAAACGCCTTTTTAAGCTATCATTTACCAGCCCTATACAAAACTCATCTCTGCTTAAAAGATACTCTTTTTATCAGCTTAAAGCAAAGATTGTCTTTTGCTTCGTTAAACATTAAAAATAGATATTTTTATCCCTCGCTCTCTTTTTATGATGTCATTACATAAAAATCTCGCTTTTTAGGTAGCTGATGCCATTATTTTTGTTTGAAAAATCTTTACATTTATCCGCTTGTTGTTTTGTGAGATTTTTACTTATGCCATATCTTTTTATCTAAATTATCATTTTTATCCCTTGAGCGTTAAATTAATCCCTCTAGCGTTATGTCTGATATTGATAACGATTATTTTTATTTTTAGTAAAATGTGATTTAAATTTTAATAAGGAGTTTTTTTGTGAAAAAGTGCATTAGAAATTTCTATTTGTGCGGCAGTTTTTATAATTTACCGCTTTTTGCAAATGAAGATAAGGTTCTGCCAGAGGTTAAAGTAGTGAGCGCAACTGGCTTTGAGCAAAACATAAAAGACGCCCCTGCAACGCTTAGCGTCATCACTCAAGATGCGCTAGAAAAGAGAAATCATAAGGACGTTGAGAGTATGGTAAAAGATGTGCCAAGCCTTTTTGGAGCCACACTTGGTGCGGCAAATAGGCGAGCATCTCCATAAGAGGGCTTTCTCAAAGATATACAAAGATCTTAGTAAATGGCATACCAGTGCCGGAGATAACGCTTACAAGGGGCTAGAAGCGTTGGAGGCTCATATAGCTTCATCCCACCAGCAAGTGCGATAAGCCGCATCGAAGTGATACGCGGCCCCTATGAGCTCGCTTTATGGCAGTGACGCACTGGGCGGGGTTATAAATATCATAACAGATGAGTTTAGTAACGACTTTCATGCAAATCTTGGCTCAAAGCTATCAAATTTGCAAGAAATAAAAATATAAGCGGCGAGTTTTACAACAGCCTCTATCTGCACTCTGGGCTAATAGGCGATCTTTTAAGTATCTCCCAGTTTATGGTAAAATTTAAACAAGTCAGAGGATAAAATCTCATACGCAAACAGAGAGCAAAAGGATAGAATGGTACGAAGCTCTTTTTTTAGACCAAATGAAAAACAACGACATCACGCTTGAGCTTGCAAGAAGCGACGTAAAAGTACAAAAAGAAGCAAGGGCAAAACTTTAGCCTCTGGCACAAATAATAGCTCAGTCGATCTTGAGCGCATAAAAGGCGATATGATAAAAGTTAAGCCACGAAGCAAGGCTTGATAATATCTTGCTTCAAAGCTACCTCTCTTACGGCAAAATAAAAGAGATCGCTCAACATAATTTGACGCTAAAAACACTAATCTTGATACAAAAGGTTCATATTTTTACTGATAACAACGCCTTTTACTTTAGGGGCTAAACGCCAAAAAAAGAGAAGCTTGATGAAAAGGCTACCACAGCAGACGCTGCAAATGTAAAAAGATATGACATTTCGCTTTACGGCGAGGATGATTATCACCTTACAAAAGACTTTATCTTAAGCACTGGAGTTCGCTATAACTACGACGAGAACTACGGTTCGCACGTTTCACCAAGGATTTATGGCATCTATAGCTTCAATGACTTTTTGCCCTAAAAAGGCGGAGTTAGTACGAGGATACGCGACGCCTGACATCAAACAACGCACGCAAGATCTTGCATTGCCATTTGCTGGAGGACGTGGAGCACAGCTTGGTAGAAGCAGCCTTAAGCCAGAGACAAGCGTGAGCTGTGAATTTGGCGGCGTTTATAATGACAATGAAGGCTTTGAAGCGTCTTTAACTGGCTTTTACACAAGTTTTTAAAGATATGTTAAGCTATAGCCCTATCTGCTCAAGAGGCAGTGTTTGCAGACATAAAGGCAAAACTTATCCAAATGGTATTTGGGAGAGTGTAAATATCGGTAAAGCTGAAAATTTGATGGAGTTGAACTAACAAATGAGTGGCAAGTCACAAACGCTCTTAGGCTAAATCAAAGCTACGTCTATACAAGATCAAAACAAAAAGATGGAGCGGAGATAGGCAAAAGTTTAAACAACTATCCGCTTCATACATTTTAAATTTGGAGCGAACTACGAGCCTAAACAGATGGCTAAAATTTTCTGGTCTCAGATAAATTATTATGGTAGGGACTAAAAACTCATTTAGCTATGCTGATGATATGAGACCTTACGTGATCGCTGATCTTGGTATAAACTATAACGTAACAAAGAATTTCAGTCTCAATGTGAGCGTTTATAACCCTCTTTAATGAGTATTTTACGACAAGATCTGGCAGATACGATATCTTGATAGCTGATGGACAAAAGATCGAACTTGGTTTTAATCTAAAGTTTTAAAATGATAAAATTACTGATTTTATCTTATTTTGGCTTTTATCTTTGCCTTGCCGCTTCTTGTGCTTAGCATTAGCGGGTCGATCATCTCGTATCATGATGAGATAATTGATATCTTTAGCAAAGATGAGGGTCGTGGCTGGCAAAAAGCCTTTAGAGATAGATGAAATTTTAAAAATTTTTAGCAAGAGTGAGCCAAATGCAATCTTAGCTACCTAAAGATAAGAGCAGAGGCAAACAAGGCTTACATCATAAGCGGAACTAACGAAAATGGCGAGTTTGAGTCGTTTTTTTGTAGATCCTTATACTGGAGAATTTCTGGCAAAAACAGCGCAGAGAAATGTATAGGGCTGGTTTTAAATTTGCATAAAAACTAGCCCTTTTCGCTTTTTAAAAATGATAAATTTGATCACTTGCAAGCGAGCTAGTAGCACCTCTACGCTTGCGTTGCTTTTTATCTTGATAAGCGGTGCGGTGATATATTTTTGGAGGTTTAGAAGCAGGGTGGGGGATGCTTTTAAGCTAAAATTTAAAAAGCAAAAGATTTGCGTTTTGTATTCGCTACACGGCTTTTTGGGTATTTATCTTTGGCGTCGTTTTTAAGCGTGATTTGCATTAGTGGGCTTTACTTTTTCTTATGAGAGCTTTGCTAAGGTTATAAATCAAAATTGTGGCGAAGAAAAGGTCTTTAAAAAGCCAATTTACAAACAAAAATGGCTTTTAGCTTAAGCGATGAGCAAAAGGTGGCAAACCTAAAAAGCTTATGGAATTTTCATCTCAAATTTGGAGACGAGTTTGAGCTTTTAAATTTATATAGCAAATAGCTGGCGGCGTCAAATTTATGCTCTTTACCTGCCAAAAGGTGCTAGTGAGAGAGAAGGCGTTAGGCTTTTAGTAGATATTAAAAAGCGAGCAATATTCAAAAATGCCATGCCAAAGTCATTTGAAATTTGATACTCGTATGCTTGATTTGCACGCTGGATATATCTTTTGCGAGCTTAGTAAACGGTATATTTTGTCTAGCATCATGCGGTGTGGTTTTTACTACTTTTTAGTGGAGGTGCGATTTATTACAAACGGCGCAAAAACTAACTTCATTTATCTATCTCTTAACTCTTTTTCGTTATCATCTCAAAATAAAATTTTTGGAAAAACATGCATATAGACCAAATGTAGCAGCTGTCATTTTGTCTCAGCTCTTACCCTTTTAAATGCGAAATTTCTAGTCGCAAAAAGGGTTGATATGGACGATATCTGGCAGTTTCCTCAAGGTGGCATAGACGAAGGCGAAAGTCCAAAGCAGGCACTAAAAAGGGAGCTTAAAGAGGAGATCGGAACTGATAAATTTGGACTTCTAGAAGAGTATCCTGATTGACTTAGCTACGACTTTCCAGCAAATGCGTCAAAGAGATTTTTATCCATTTGATGGGCAGACGCAAAAAGTACTTTTTGGTTAGGCTAAAAATGGTGCGAGCATAATGAAAGACCGAGCATCCAGAGTTTAGCGAGTATAAATTTGTAGATATCAACAAGGCTTTAGAGGGATAAATCACTTCAAAAAGCCCTATTTATGACAAAGTTTTGAGTTATTTTAAAGAGAAAGGATATTTTTGATGTTAATCGTTCAGAGTGGCGGAACTAGCGTAGGCACGCTTGAGCGCATCGAAGCTGTGGCAAACAGGGTCATCGAGACTAAAAACAGCGGCGCTGACGTGGTTGTGGTAGTTTCTGCGATGAGTGGAGTTACAAATCAATTGGTTGAATATAGTGAGTATTTCTCAAAGCACCCAGACGGCGTTGCTACTGATATGCTTTTAAGCTCAGGCGAGCAAGTAACAACCGCACTTTTGACGATTGCGCTTAATGCAAAAGGCTATGCGTGCGTAGGACTCAACTGGCGCAATGGCTGGGATAATGACTGATGATGTGCATACAAAAGCTAGGATAGAAAAGATAGACACCACTAGGCTAAAAGCTGAGCTAAAAGCTGGCAGGGATCGTAGTCGTAGCAGGCTTTCAAGGCATAGACGACAAAGGCGATATCACGACACTTGGCAGGGGCGGAAGTGACCTTAGTGCGGTTGCATTAGCAGGTGCGCTTGAAGCTGATCTGTGTGAAATTTTACCGACGTTGATGGCGTTTATACGACTGATCCAAGGATAGAGAAAAAGGCAAAAAGCTAGAAAAGATAAGCTATGATGAGATGCTTGAGCTTGCCTCTGCAGGGGCGAAAAAGTGCTTCAAAATCGCTCAGTCGAACTAGCAAAAAAACTAAATGTCAAACTAATCACAAGAAGCAGTTTTAACCACAATGAAGGTACATTAATAGCAAAGGAAGATAATATGGAAGCGGTTTTTAGTAAGCGGTATAGCACTAGATAAAAATCAAGCAAGAGTAACTTTAAGAGGCGTAGTCGATAAGCCCCGGCATCGCAGCTGAGATTTTCACAGCTCTAGCTCATCAAAATATAAATGTAGATATGATCATCCAAAACGTAGGACACGACGGCACGACAATTTGAGGGCTTTACAGTGCCGCAAAACGAGCTTGACCTAGCAAAGAGACTATGCAAAAAGCCTCAGCTGCAAAACATGTCGAGTATGACGATGCGATCGTGAAAAGTCTCAGTCATTGGCGTAGGCATGAAGAGCCACAGCGGCGTAGCATGTCTAGCATTTGAGACGCTTGCAAAAGAGGGGATAATATCCAAATGATCTCAACAAGCGAGATAAAAATTTCATGATCGTCGATCAAAAATATGGCGAGCCTCGCAGTTCGCGTGCTCCACGATGCGTATAAGTTAGATAAATAATGCAAGATTTTATCCAATGGACGCTTGAGACTATGAGAAGCGAAAGATATATGAGCTGGATGGAGGAGAAGCGCGTCGAATGGACGCCTTTGCTCGCATCTAGGCTTAAATTTTTGCTTTGATAGCAAGGCTTTATAGTCATCTGTGACGATGAGCGAGAGTGGTTTGAAAACTATCTTTAAGAAACATCAACCGCACAAAAAGCGAGCGTCCGTTTTTGCCATTTTTAGCCTAAGATCGCTCTATCCAGCCTTTGACAGCATCGAGACAAACGAGCAAAACAGCTTTTAAAAAGATATGCTAAGTCTTGCTTTCCAAGTGGCTACATATACATCGGCAAGAGCATAGATAAAGCGTGCAAATCCAGCTAAACTGATGAAAAACAGCTATATGTGGCTCTTTTGACGAGCAGGCGCAAAACAGCTTTCACGCTAAAGCTCGAGTGATGAAAAGCTTTGAGGGACATCAAAACTTCTAATGAGTATAAGCTTTTTGACAAGAGTATCAGACGCTGTGCTATGCAAAGGTGATGCTCTAAATGCTTAATAAAATCGTCATAACAAGCGATTTTTGAAAATTTAAAGCAAGCTTGAAGCCGGTTTGGCGTAAATAATCCAAGATTTTTATAAGCGATGATTTTTACTAGAAAATGCAAAAGAGGTCATCGCCGAAGCCCTACCATCGCCGAAAAAGATGAAAAAGATGTACAGTTATCGAAGCGAAGTCTTTTTCGCACCGAGGCTCAAAACAGCACTTTTAAAGATCATCGAAGAGCCCCCAAGACATCACGTATAATAGTAACGCAGAGTAGAATTTGCTTCACCAACGATAAGAGTCGAGGATGCTCCTAGAAAAATAAGCTCACAAAAAGCCAAAAATGAGTGTGGAGCTAAATTTAAAAATCGCTCAGCCTAAAAAGAGCTAACAAGCTTTATCGACCAAAAGATAGCAGAGGAGCAGGCGCATTGGCAAAAACGAGCTTAAAAAGAGCTTTGTCGGAGCCATCGTGACAAAGGCGGTTGATAGTGGTACGTAAATTTAGCGGCGAGGAGATGGAGTATTTTTCTCGCTCATAAAGCTTGCTGATCTAACGCCAAGTCTCATGCCGTTTTGACGCCACCTCTTGCTTACTATCTTTGAGAAAGGACGACGTTGAGAATTTATAAGATCAACAACAAAAAGCGACTTTGATCAAACGTGCAAGGTCGTCTCGCCAAGCCCGAGCTGGTGCGAAGCCCATGCGCGAAAAGAGCGAGATAACTATCTTTATCGACGAGATAAAGACCCCAGCGGCAAATATCCTAAAGCAAGACGCCCTAAGTGTCGGCGCCGAGCTGAGTGACGCATGATACGATCTTGGGTCAAAGAGAGTCTCAAATAAAGCCTTGCTAATGGCGACAAACGCGCAGCTAGCAGTTAGCTAAAAAGAGAAGCTGCAAGACTTTGGGCTTTAAAAAGCTTGCAGTCTTTTTAGAGACTAAATTATAAAAGCCCACAAAGCCTCTTATAATGGGCGTTGCAAATATAACTCAGATAGTTTTAACGAGCAAAGCCGCATAAATACGCAAAATGGCATAGCAAAAATCGAAGCGATGATCGAAGCAGGTGCAGACTACATCGACCTTGGCGGCGTTAGCTCACGCCGGAGCGAGTATTGCGGACGCGAGGAGGAGTTTAGCGCATAAAAATATCATGGAGGAAATTTATAGGCTAAATTTACACGAAAAAGGGCGAAATTGTAGCCTTGATAGCTTTTGATGAGTATTGCTTAGAATTTGCGCTAAATCACGGCTTTAAGATGATAAATGACATCACGGCAAACGCAAATTTAGCCTCGCTTGCTGCAAGATATGACGCGCAGTTTTGTATGATGCACATGCAAGGCGATCCCTGCTACCATGCAGATTGCGCCAAAGTATAACGACCTTAATCTGGTGAAATACGACTTTTTGAGCAAAAGATGCCCACTGCAGGGGAGCTTGGCGCCAAAAAGCTCAGTGCTTGATGTGGGCATCAGCTTTTGGTAAGACGGCTGAGCAAAACTGTACTGCTTAAGCATTTGAGCATTTTAGAATTTGACTGTGCTACTTGTTGGTCGCTAGCCGCAAATCAGTCATAAATCACTACTATAAAAGCGAGGTGAGGCGACCGCCTGCGGGGCCTCACTTTATCCTGCACTCTAAAAGCCTTCGAAAACGGCGCGCAAATCATAGAACGCACGACGTGGCCGAGCACAAAGCAGCTTTTTCTAATATGCACGAGGGCGATGAGCCAAGCCACGCTTTGGTAGGGCGCTTGGCTAAAAAGAGGCTAGATGAGAAATTGACTTCCGCCACCTTGGATCAATTTCAAGTATGGATCCCATTTTCCATCGGCTGGAGGATGGGCGCTGGCGAGGATTATAAGTTTCAAATTGAATGACTGGCTAAAACGCTGAGCCAAGATGAAGACACGTCGAGTATCAGCAGCTCTTTGCTGAGCCTGCGACGTGGCGTGGATACTGGGATGAGAGTCTGAGGGCAAGGATGAAAGCACGCTTTTTATCAAGATGACTTTGTTACCGACCTTTGGGAGCGTGAGCCCAGATATGAGTTAAAGTGGCTTAAAAAGCGCTACAACGCTGGCAAGGCGGATACATTTTACTATTTTGGGGATCATCAAAAGAGTGCAGGCATAAGCGCAAGCTGCCTTAGCCAGTGGTACAGCTCTCAGTGGGAAGATGAAACTAGATACATTTGCGCCGAGCAATATATGATGGCTAAAAGGCTGAGTGTTTTGGCGATAAAGAGGCTTTGAGACACATTTTATCCCGCCAAAGATCCAGCGCAGATGAAGGCGCTTGGCAGGCAGGTGCGTGGCTTTGACGCTAAGGTCTGGGACGAGGTCAATTTAGCGTCGTGCTAAATGCGAGCTATCTAGCACGTAGCCAAAATGCCCTTTCTGCGAGACTTTTACTCCAAACTGGGAGCAAAGTTTCTAGTTGAAGCGAGTTGATGTTTGATAGAGTAGGGCTATAGGGCATGAGCGCAAGCGATGAAAAATGCGCAGAAACCCATGAAGTGGCGAGGGCAAGGGCATTTGCTCGGCTTTTGCGCTGATGAGGGCGAGGGGACGAGATAGCAAAGGTCTATAAAAATGTCCATTTATGTGACGCGAGAGCTCAATCGGATCATTTATAAAGTATGTTTAAGATAAAATGCGGTGTAAATTTTGGAGCAAAAATGACAAAAACAAGAGTACGAACAGCAGTAGATACGCTAAAATGCGTGGGCGAAGGCCTACTACGACGAGGACGAACACCTTGCAAGCGACGAGGAGTGATGACGCACTATATCACCGGTTTTGGCCTTTCGAGCAGGCAAACCCAAGTGAAGTCGCTATTTTTCGCCGACTAAGCGAGTGGGCGGAGGCGTAAAAGAGGGCTTTAGCAAGGCAGCCACATAAAGCGCATGTGGAGCATGGAGGATATCTTTAGCCTTGGCGAGCTTGATGCGTGGCTAAAAGCGTGGCGATAGAAGATGGAACTTGTCCGCTGAGCCAAGGATGTGACGAGCGAGCCTAAATGTACTCATGAAAATGGCGTTTTAGTTAGGGCTAGGTAACTAGAGGCGACGGCGTTACATGGCGAGGACGTGACGCAAAATGCAGAGGACGATAAACTCTGTTTTAAAAGAGCATTAGCTACAAAGGGCTCATTGAAATCCAAGGGCGAAGTCGTCATAAGAAAAGATGACTTTTGAGCTACTAAACGCAGAGCGCGCAAAAGAGGGCGAGCGCCACTTTCAAACCCTAGAAATGCAGCTGCTGGAAGCCTTAGGCAGCTTGATAGCGCAGTCACTGCAAAAAGAAAGCTACTTTTTCATACCTTGGGGCGTGGGCGAGCAGAGCCTTGGGCTAAAAGAATCACAGCGAGGTGATGGATATCCAGCGTGATCTTGGCTTTGAGAGAGGATGAATTTTTCAGAGTACTCAGATGAGCTTGAGGCTGCTGTATAACGAGCTACTAGCCAACCGCGACGCAAAGAGCGTGATGATGGATGGCATGGTGATACGCGTAAATGACCTCGCACGCTGTGAAGAGCTAGGCTACACGGTCACATTCTCCAATGTATGGTGGCGTTTAACTTTTCCAGCCATTGAAAAGGTGACTAGGCTAAGAGACGTGGCACTTCAGGTTGGTAGAAGCGGCGTGGTAACGCCTGTTGGCGTGCTTGATGAGGTAAAATATAGATGGCGCCAAATGTAAAATCCGCCACCCTTCATAACTTTGATGAGATCGAGCGCCTATGGCGTTATGAAAAAATGACTACATCGGCATCATCTGCTCAGGGCGATGTGATACCAAAAGATCACAGGTCTTTAAAAGATAGGCGAGACGGCAGCGAGCAAGCGATTGATAGGCCTAAATTTCTTGCCCAGTTTGCGGCTCACACCTGCTTGATGAAGGGTCTTTGTAAAGCTGCCAAAACTTAAGCTGCAGGGCAAGAGTGGTGGCTCAATAATCCACTACGCATCGAAAAATGCCTAAATACTAGACGGCCTTGGCGACGCGATCGTAACGTGCTGTTTGACAAGGGGCTGATTGCCTGCATAAAAGGACATCTACAGCCTTCAGTGATGATCTCATGGCGCTTGAGGGCTTTAAAGAGAAAAGGTAAATAACCTTTTAAATGCGATTGAGGCTAGCAAAGGTGCGGAGCTATCGCGCTTTATCACCGGCCTGGCTGCGAGCACATCGGCGAAGTGGCGGCTAAAAAAGCTAGCAAGTAGCTTTGGACTCAGGCTGGCTTGATGTTAGCTTTGAGGGAGCTATGTCGCTTGAGGGCTTTTAGCGCGGAGATGGCAAAATAGTTTAACCGACTTTGCCGAGGTAAATAGGGACGAATGTACAGCTTTGAAGCCAGATCGATGCAGCCAAGCGTGACGCAGGTGCAGAGCATCTCAAACGCGCTAAGCGGCAAGACGGTCGTTATAATCGCAGCACGCTAAGTCGCCCAAGAGATGAGATAAAGGCTGAGCTTGAGAGTTTTGGCGCAAGTTGTTCTGGCTCAGTTTCTACGACCGTCGCTAGCTGGCGAGGAGGCTGGCAGCAAAGCTAGATAAAGCAAAAATGAGCCAGGGCGTGCGAGTGATCGATGAGAGCGAATATGAGAGGCTAAAACTTGAGGTTTGATAACCACGCCCGCGAGCGTTTTAAATATAAGTAGAAACAAGGCGAGCGAGCTTTATAAAACTGCAGGTGCTTGCAAATGGCGAATGTTTGCACCAAGGTTTCAAGCGAGGTTAGCGGAGGCCAGTACCCTCACCGCTTGATGAATTTATGCTGGGCGAGCGCTTTGAAGCTAAAGAGCTAGAGGCGATGGTATTTGACATTAGCTGGCAAAACGCACTTGATATCGGCAGCTCAACTGGCGGCTTTTGTGCGGATTTTGCTTTGAGCGTGGCGTAAAGAGCGTGACTGGCGTCGATGTGGGCACTGATCAGCTGGACGCCAGCCTAAGAAGCGATGAGCGGGTGGCATTGTGAAAAACTGACGTCAGGGGTTTGCAAAGCAAATCGCATCAAAAATGTGATCTAATAACCCTGCGACGTGAGCTTTATCTCTTTGGCTGAATACACCAGCCATTTGCGAGCTTAGCGCGAGCATTCGCTCATCATAACGCTTTTTAAACCGCAGTTTGAAGTGGGCGTTGGCGTAAAACGCAACAAAAAGGCGTTGTCACCGACGCTCAGGCTGTAAAATTTAGCGATGAAGCGCTTTGAAGTGCTAGCAGTGCAGCTTCGAAATGAACTGATAGCTTGCAAAGAGTGCGAGGTCAAGGGAAAAGGAAGGAAATGCCGAATTTTTCCACGCTCTAACAAAGATACACATCACTGCCGTTGCGATCAGGGCACTTTGACGGCGTGCACAGGGGGCACAAGCAGCTTCTAAAACAGCTGGCGAGTTTGGCGGACTTGTCGTCATCGACAAAACAAAGCCAACATCACGCCAAAGCTAAAAAGCGAGCCGAGTACTCAAACTATCCTTGTTTTTATGATGATTTTGAGAGCATAAAGGAAACTAGCGGCGAGGAATTTATCGCACTTTTAAAGAGCGGGATTTTAAAAATTAAAAAGATCGTTGTTGAGTTTGATTTTAGATTTGGCAGAAACAGAGCGCTGGGACAAGCACGATCTGAAAAGAATGATGGCTTTGAGGTGGTCGTCGTTGATGAGGTTTTGTTATGATCGGCATGGGCGTGCATAGCTCTCTCCATCAGAGCTGATACGCCAAGGCAACATCGATGAGGCAAAAGCAGGCTAATGGGCAGGGAGTACTCGATCGAGGGCAACGTGATAAAGGGCAGGGCATCGGCGCAAAAGAGCTGGTTGCCACGCCACGGTGATATAAAAAGCCATCTTTGCCGCGCGAGGGCGTTCGCATGCGACAAGAACGAGAATGGGCCATACACTCTATGGCTCGGTCACTTTTATAGGCAACAGGCTATAGCACGGATGGAAGTACTAGCGTTGAGGACGCACATCTTGAGACGAGGTCGCGCTAGTGACGAAGCATGTTGCTGTTTTGCTCTATAAAAACGCTGCGATAATAAGAAATTGAATTCTTTAAGCGAGCTAAAAGAGCAGATAAAACGCGATATAAACGAGGCTAGGCAATTATGGGCGTGTGCGATCTCTTTTGGAGAGACGATGAGATACTTTGACGGATATGGAGCTGCATATGAGAGATGAAATTTTCTAAAGAGCCTATAAGCAAGCAGTTTGAGATTGATGACTTTGTGGCGAGCGTTTTGACGATATGATCTCGCGCCTCGTGCCATTTTCACGACGTTGAGCTCAAATTTAAAATGCAAAGTTGCTGCTAAAATACGTCAAAATCCAGCAAAAGTGTGCGACCTGGCTGCTCTACGAGCAACAGCCTGCTTTTTGCTAAACAACCTTAGAAACGACCTCGTGCTAAGTGGCGTGGATAACTCTGAGGCGATGCTGCAAATGCACACAAAGGCAAAAGGCCATGGGGCTGATATTGAGATTTATTTTAGATGACATCTTAGGATGTGAGCTGAGAGGGCTTTTGACGCTGTTTTAGCAAACTATACCTTTGCAGTTTATAAGACCGCCAAAAAGGGCTGATCGGGTGCATGTATAACGGACTAAGTAAATGGCGTCTTTTTGTTTAGTGAAAAGATCATCTTCGAGATAAAAGCTCACTAAAAAGCGTCATGAAAGTATGAGGACTACAAGCAGGCGCAAAGGCTACTCACGCTGCGAGATCGCCCAAAAAGAGAGGCGCTTGAAAATGTGCTGGTGCCATACACTGAAGAAGAAAATAGAAACTTAGCCCGTAAATGCTGGCTTTAAAGCGTGTCGAGAGACACGTTTAAATGAGAAACTTTTATGAGCTTTTTGGCGTTTAAGTACATCTCTAAAAAGCTATTTTATTCTCAAATATTTGGGGAACGATATAAAACTAATGCCCCAAAAGACTTCTAATATAAATGTGGCTTAAAGTAATAAAAGGGTGTAAAATTAAAGACTATAGTTTGATCTGTAATAATCGCTTGAAACTTATAAAATTAATTATTAAAAGCAAGTGATGTCTTTGGTTGTACTAAATTAGGGTAATAGTAAAAAGGGTGCAGATGGCTCCGCTTTTACTCATTTATCGCTGCGTTTCCGTGGTGGTGGAGTCATCGTAGATGATCTTTGAAGTTGGGAATTTCTCGCGTTTTAGCTCGCGAACTCTGTAAAGTCCTCTTCATCGATCTGATCTGGATAGCTGCTTTAAATGTCGAGTCTTGCTGATGTAGTCCCCAGCCGCTGCTTGTTAGCTCAAAGTTGCAAGAGCCTCTCCAGTAGTGGAAGAGTCATCTGGATGATGCCATCAGGCACGATGTCAGTACTTCAGTTTTACGACGATGTAGCTGTCACCACTCCAAGCTTTGATAAAGCTCGCCTGTTTTGAGTCCGTATCTTTCTCAAAGCGCTGGGCTCATCTCAGCGATGGGTCCGATACTATCTCGCACTTCTTCGATGGCACGTGAGCGTCTTGTCATGGTGCCAACTGTGTATTGATAAAACTTTTCTGTGGTTAAAAGCTGTATCGGATGCCAGCGTCAGTCTTCTCATCGACTGAACCAGCCATGATAGGATACTCGAGGCGATATTCATCTTCTTAGAAACTCAGGTTTTGCACTCTCGATCTCATAAAGCTTATCCACAAAGTAAGCATGGTACAGGCGACCTTTGCACCATCAGGTGTAAAGATTCTTATCAAGATAGAGGCTCTGACCGCCCATATCATCTTCAGTTGGGCATGGCCAGTGAAGTCCGTGATATTTTTAAGTCTATAGTAGCTCATGCCACCGTAGCGTCTAGGGTCGCATTTTCTAACTTCTTCCCAAATCTCTTCTGGTGAGTTAAAATTAAAGACCCCTGTCGCCCTAAACGGCGTGCGATCTCGCAAAAACGATCCACCAGTCTTGTTCCAGCATCGCACGGAGGTGTGATAACCGCTTCCGTTGTGCTGGACACGGCGCTCTGCATTGTGTAAAGACCCTCTTTTTCACTACTTGCAACGCCGGAGAACGACGTCAGCTTTTAGTGAAGTCTCAGTTAAAAATAGATCTTGAACCACGTGAAATCTACATTTGCAATGCCCTCAAGAAGTGGTCTGTATTTGGCTCAGAGATGACTGGGTTTTTCGCCGATAGTCCAGAAGAAATGCACTCTGCCACGTCAAGGATCGCATCAGGCACTTCGAGTCTTGTGGATGCCCTATCTTTGAGTTTAAAAATCCAGGAGCTCAGGTGCCACATTTTCTCAAACCAAGCTCTTTTAGCTCAGAGTCGGTGACTGAGCCAAGATTTGGGAAGATGTTTGGTAAAACGCCCATGTCGCAGCAGCCTTGAACGTTCTCTTGACCTCTAGGTGGCAAGTCACATGCCAAGCTCGCAGATGTGCCAGTGATCAAGAATCGGTGATACATCGCAAACTCCGCCAACGCCGTGGTTGAAGTGAAAGGTTACACCCATGCCGTGAGTGATGACGCTGGTTTTGTCAGTGGCAGTACATTCTAGCAGCTGCTCTGATATCCTCTGATTGAGCCTTGTGTGTTGTAGCTACAACCTCTGGGGCATAGCCTTTTACAGCTTCTTTAACGTACTCGATGCCTATTGTGTGATCTCTTACAGATTCCTCATTACAAGACCTTTCTTCGATGATAGTGTAAAGAAGTGCGTATGATAACTGGGATGTTGTGCTCGGGCTCTGGCTGCAGGTGGATGTCGGCCTACTTGCAAGCTCCAGTCTTGATAGGGTCGATAACGATCAGTTTTGCACCGCGGTTTAGCGCTCTTTGGATGTGCATAGCTGCGATTGGGTGACCATTTTCTGGGTTTGAGCTATCATTAATATACAGTTACTATAAGTGCCAATCTCTGTAAAGCTATTTGTGGCAGCTCCGTTTCCGATTGTTTTAGCAAGTCCTGCTACTGTCGGAGCGTGTCAAATTCTAGCGCAGTGATCGACGTTGTTTGTGCCTATAACTGCGCGCATTAGCTTTTGAGCGACGTAGTTGTCCTCGAGTGTACAGCGTGCTGAGAAGTTTCCTGCTAACGAGTCAGGGCCATATTTTTCTTCAGCTTCTTTCATCTTTTTGACAAGGTCAAGTGCCTCGTCCCAGCTTGCCTCTTCCGAGTCACCATCTTTTGAAAAAACGCCAGTTTTTCTTTCTAATAAGCGGCTTTGTAAGTCTGTCTGGACTTGCAACGTAGTCCCAGCCATAAAAGCCCTTTAAACATAAATTTCCTTGATTGACTGGATTGTCTTCGACGCCAGTAGCGGCACGAACGACGTTGTTTTCCACGTGCAAGGTTGACTTGACAGCCCTGTCCCGCAATAAGACAGATGACTTTGCCTTCTTTCATCACTTTCTCCTTCTAATTATGCATTTTCTGCATATTATATTTTGAGTAATATTACTAGCGCGAAACTTAATCTTTTATGAAAAATTCTTTATTTTTAAAAATAAATTTTTAATTTTAAGTTATATTTTTATATAAAATTTAGAAAGCCGAATATATAGAGATTTAAAAATATGCTAAAAATGCATAAATTTCGTAAAATTTTATAAATGAAAAATAAAAATTGTAAATTGACACAGAAGCTGAAAGATAAAAATAATTTGAAATTGGTTTAACGCAAGCTATTAAAAACTATGAAAATAAAAGAGTAATTTGATATAAAAGTGAGATGTAAAAGGAGAGCAGGTCGCTGCTCCGTGGGATTATTTCATCTCTTAAGCCAAGCTCAGAGATTAGTTTTGAATATGTAGTGTAGTCTTTGTTTTGAGATGCTTTAAAAGTCTTTTTCTTTGACTCAACTAGTTTCAAAAGACCTAAACGTGATGAAAAGTCTTTTTGAAAAATTACTAAGGTGTTCTGTAAGTTCAGTTATTCTAGCTGTTAAAAGAGCTATTTGAACTTCTGAGAGCACTGTATCCCTCTTTTCTAGCGAATTTCGCAACTATCTGAGCTTTTTAGCCGAATCCAAAGCCATGATGACCTCCTGATTGGTGGATTTTGGAAGTTAAACAATTTTTGCTTTTATACTTTTAACCATGATGACCTCCTGATTGGTGAATCTTTGGAAGAGCGATTATAGCATTTAAAAACATAAAGTTAGATAAAATTACGCTTTTTAAAAATTAATGAAAAATGCAGTGTATTCTAATAAAATTAGGGGCTATTTAAATAGTTAAGGATAAATGCTACAAAAGGCAAGCGAATACGCTCTACTCGCTTATTTTTAATATCTCAAAATCATCGCCAGTTGATGTTGATACGATCTCAAATGAGCTAAAATTTCTCAAAAAGCTTTCTGGCAAACAGTAATTCACAAAGTGAAAAAGATGGAGTTTTAAAGTCATTTAAAGGGAGCAAATGGCGGTTTTGCATCAAACGACGAACCTGAAAGATCGAAGTATAAAAAGATAATCGAGTGCGCCGAAAAGCGCGAACAAAGCGTCTTTTGAGTGCTCATCTTCAGCGCTTGGCTGCCCGTCAAACAAAGCCTCTAGCTGTCAGCTCGGTCGATGTTTAGCGGCCTTCAAAGGCAAGATCGACGAGATGTGACGCGATAAAACTAAGTGACATCGTTAAGAAGCAGACTTGGCAAAGCAAAATAATATCTTGACCTTGTCGCACCGTTTCTTGCGCCAATTGGTCAAACTTTAAAGTCTTAGTATCGTTGGCATCATCGTTGCCATCCGCATATCATCATCGTGCCGCTTCCGGTGCGGTGCTTTGACTTTTTCTTGGCACTTTCGATCTCGATTGTCAGTGCTATGTATTTTGATATCTATTTACGTGCCAAAACCAACCGATCTTAGCACGCTTCAACGCTCATTCTCATCATCACGCTTTTTCGCCTCTCGCCAAACATCGCAACCACGCGTATGATCTTAAGCGAGGGTCACAACGGCCCAGAAGCGGTCAGCGAGATCATCTCAGCTTTGGAAATTTCGTCGTTGGTGGCAACTTCGTCATCGGTACCATCGTCTTTTGTATCTTGGTACTCACACTCATGGTCGTAACAAAGGGTTCAACCCGCGTTAGTGAGGTGCAAGCTCGTTTTACACTTGATGCGATGCCCGGTAAGCAAATGGCGATAGATGCGGATCTAAACGCAGGTCTAATCGACGAAAAAACGGCGCGAGAAAGACGTCAGGCTATCATCGGCGAGGCAAATTTTTATGGCGCGATGGATGGTTCGTCTCAAATTATAAAAGGTGACGCCGTAGCTGGCATCATCATCACCATCATTAATATCATCGGCGGCTTTGCTATCGGCTCGTTTCAACACGGCCTTGATATGGCGACATCGGCTCAGTACTATACGATCCTAACTATCGGTGATGGCCTTGTGAGCCAGATACCTGGACTTATCACTTCAACAGCGACTGCTATCATCATCACAAGGGCTAGCAAAGATGACGAGGACTTTGCAGAGGGCACGCTAAATCAACTCTTAGGCGACTATAAAACCTCACTGATAGTTGGCTTCATACTACTATGTTTGCCTTGTACCGTGTCTGCCAACCCCTATCTCTTGGCTTTATAGCACTGCTATTTTTAGGGACTGGCTATATGCATCAAGGACTAAGATGGCGGGCTAAATTGAAACCTTGCGCCAAAAGAAAAAGCAGCTGGTAAAAAGCTGGCGGCGCTGCGCCAAGTGGGGCAGGGGCAGCAGCTGCAAAGTGGTGGGGCTGCTAAGGCACCAAAGAAAAGCGACGAAGAGATCGCAAAGAGAAGAAGAGACAAAAGATAAATGACATCTTAAAAGCTTGAAATTTTAGAGCTTGATCTAGGATATGGCTTGCTAAAAGCTAGCTGATGTGGATCGATTGGGGAAAATTCGTGCTATGAGACGAAACATCGCTTCAAGTCTGGCTTTTTGATGCCAAAGATAAGGATCCGCGACAACCTTCAGCTACCACCAAACGAGTACCCGCTTTAAAGCTAAAAGGCATCGTGATCGGTCAGGGCGAGGTACGCCGATACTTTTCTAGCGATGGATAGCGGCCTAGTGAGCGAAGATATCGAGGGGATTCCGACAAAAGAGCCAGCTTTTGGGCTAGACGCTCTTTGGATCGATGCTAGCGTCAAAGAGGACGCCATACTTAGCGGATATACGATAGTTGATCCTGCAAGCGTCATCTCAACACACATGAGTGAGCTTATCAAGCAAAATGCAGCCGAGCTTCTAACTCGCCAAGAGACGCAAAATTTACTGAGACAAACTAAAGATCGACTACCCAGTCGTGGTCGAGGATACGCTAAGGATCGCACCTATAAATTTGATCCAAAAGGTCTTAAAAACGCTGCTTAAAGATAATATCCCTATCAAAGACCTACTTAGCATACTTGAAGCCATCAGCGACATCGCAGAGGTTAGTAAAAACTTAGACATGATCATCGAGCACGTGCGTGCAGCACTTTCGCGCGTCATCACCTCGCTTTATGTAGATGAAAAGGGACAGCTAAATTTCTACATCCTAGACACCGCCGCACAGCAAAAGCTGATGGACGCGGTGCAGTATAAAGACGGCGCATATCACCTGATGATAAACGTGGCGCAGACATCATCTATCGTGCAAAGCGCTCAGGCGTGAAAAAGAGAAGCGACCGATGAGCCAGCATGGAGAAATGGTGCCTTGCGTGGAGCCAAGCTCGCAAACTATAGCAACATCTGCGCAAATCTCGCCATCGACATAGTGGTACTAAGCTTTGCTGAGATCTCGGCAAATACGCCATTTGAAACAGTTGGTGTAATAGAAATAGAAAAACTCATAGAAGGAAAAAGATGAAAAATTTATCACCTCTCACACACCGATCTTGACGGATACGGCGCACAATACATAACAAATTACTACTTCAAAGATGTAGGTATCTAAACTCAAACTACGGCAGAGAGATAGATGATAAATTGCTCAAATTTTATCTGAGATAGATGCCTCAAATGATGATAAAAACGTCATTTTGATCACCGATCTAAATTAGCTCTAGCTCAGTGTGAGAGCTTTGAGGGAGATGATAGATGGTAAAAACATAAAAGCTATTTTTTTGCTAGATCATCACCAAAGTGGTCGCCGAGTGCGCGAGCGCTTACTCATGGTACTTTTTAGATAGCTCAAGGTGCGCTACAAAGATCACTTACGACTTTTTGCGGGCATTTTTGGTCAAAAACAAAGAGCTTGGAAATTTTTAGTGACGTCGTAAATGCCGTGGATATCTGGCTAAAAGATGATAAAACTCTGAGATGGGCAAAAGGTCTGCTTGGGGGCTTGTGGCAAATGCTAAAGAGATAAATAAGGTGATGTTTGAAGCTGAAAACAACCTCTATATGGATCATCTCTTAAAAAGAAGCTAGCGAGTTTTTAACGAGAAAAATGACTACATAGGCCTTGATATGCAGGGTGCATGCTATCAAGAAGTCATTTTTCAAAGAGGATAAAGACGATACGCTAACAATCTAATCTCAAACTACGTCGTAAAAACTTAGTGAAAATAAAGAGAAATTTAGCATAAGCTATAAAAGATCATGAGGAATTTTCAACCTACAATGTCGGCAATGTTTCGGTCATCGGCAACGATTTTTGGTGGCAAATCCTGAATTGACTTCTTTATCGACGTGACAAATAAAAAGACGCTAAGCTTTCGTGCAAATGGCAGAAGCTTGATGTTAGCGCCATGGCAAAACACCCTAGTTGGCGGCGGCGGACACGTGAACGCTGCGCGGCGGGCTGTTGTACCATTCAAAGATGGCTTTGCTAGTGCGAGCCGATCAAGGCGCAGATAGTTGATCTAATAACTAAAAAACACGGAGGAGATATGAAAGAAGAAGAGGTAAGCGTAGAGGAGCTTTAGCTACGAGCTTAGCATGGTGCTTGAAGCGATGTTTTACTATGCTGGCGTGAAAAAGACAAGCTTGAAGAGGCGGCAAATCTCTATGTAGAGGTGCATCGATGATGCGCTAGAAAACTCTGACGCTAGCGGTAGCGATGAGGGTCATAGAGATAGTTGAATATGTGAAAAACACCATCCAAAAGTTATTTAAATAAGGAGAAAATATGAAGAAAAAATTTTTAGTTTTTAGCGGCACGCTTTTTTGCGTTAAATGCTATGGCAAATGAAAAATTTAGACAAGGCAAAACGAGGCTTTATGCAAAGAAAAATTACTAACGAGGCCTATCTTGCTTTTTAATAAAAGCTTGCGGTGAGGGCGAGAAAAAGGCTTGCACGATGAATGCAATCATGCTATTTAACGGCGATGGCGTGGCAAAAGATAGAGCTCAGGCTGAGAAAGAATTTTACAAAAAAATGTGTGACGAAAATGAGGGCATGGCTTGCGAAAAACTAGGCGAAATGATCGCTTATGGCCTTTGTAAAAGATAAAGACGCAAACGAAGCAAAGAACGAAGAAAAAGCAAAAGGCTTTTGTTTAAAAAGCTTTGTGATAACGGCTACAAAACCAGCTTGCGACTTTTGTAACAAAATAGATCAAAAGGGCTTAAAATGGGCTACAAACATAAAGATTTGATAGGAACTGAGAAGCTTAGCAAGGAAGAAAGTTATATATTTTCTAGAGGCGGCAAAAGAGTTTAAGGAGCTAAAATTTGAAGCCAAGTGAAAAATGACTACCTTCGTGGAAAGACCACGATCAACGCATTTTTGATGAAAACTCGACAAGAACTAGAACATCCTTTGAGATCGCAGCAAAGAGGCTTGGGGCTGATACGATAAATTACAGCTCATCAAGCTCTAGCGTGACAAAGGGCGAGAGCCTAAATGACACGATGAATAATATGGCTGCTATGAGAACTGACATCATCGTGCTTCGTCATCCAAGCTCTGGAGCGGCGAGTGCAGCTGATAGGGACAGAAGCTAGCGTCGTAAATGCAGGGAGACAGCACAAATGAGCACCCAAGCCAAGCCTTGCTTGATCTTTTCACACTAAGAGAGCATGGCAAAATTACTAGATAAAAACCTAAACGTGGCGATCATCGGCGACATCGCTAGAAGCCGCGTGGCAAGGTCGGACATCTGGGCGATGAAAAATTGGCACAAACTTAAAGCTCTTTGCGCCAAGGATGATGATGCCAAAAAGACGCTGGGGTCTTTGAGTCTAGGAATTGCAAAAATATGGAAGAGGCTTGCGAGGGCAGTGACGTCATCATCATGCTTCGCATCCAGCTAGAGCGTGGCGGTGCGGACGTGGCATTTCCAAGCTCGAGGGAGTACTCGAAAGTCACTGGACTAAATAAAAATAGGATAAAAGCTAGCAAAGCCTGACGCGATCGTGCTGCACCCGGGGCCGATAAATAGGGGCGTGGAGCTAAACTCTGACGTGGCTGATGGCACACACTCAGTGGTGCTTAACCAAGTAGAAAACGGCGTTGCAATAAGAATGGCGATACTAAATACGCTTGCAAAAAAATAGGGGCTAACGATGAAAATATCAATAATTAACGGCACTATCGTAAATAGCGACGAGAAGTTTAGAGCAAATATCCTAATAGAAAACGGCAAAATAGCCAAAATCGGAAGTGAGAAATTGAGGCTGATAAGGTCATAGACGCTACAAATAAGCTCGTCATGCCGGGACTTATCGACATGCACGTGCATTTTCGCGATCCCGGTCAAGAGTATAAAGATGACATCATCTCAGGCTCGCAAGCGGCCGTGGCTGGAGGGTGACCACCTGCCTTTGCATGGCTAACACAAACCCAGTAAATGACAACGCTTCAATCACAAGGGCGATGATAGAAAAGGCTAAAAACTGCGGACTGATCGATCTTTTGCCAATTGCCGCTATCAGCAAAAGGGCTTGGTGGCAACGAGATCGTTGAAATGGGCGATCTTATAGAGGCTGGCGCAGTTGCTTTTTTAGCGACGACGGCCTACCAGTGACTAGCTCAAGCGTGATGAGAGCGGCGCCCCTGAGTACTCAAGCATGTTTGGTAGCTTTTTGTATAAGCCATTCAGAGGACTGCTCGCTTTGCAGGCAGGGGCGTCATGCACGAGGGCAAAGGTATCAGCCATACTTGGACTTCGTGGCATGGCAGAGAGAAGGAAATCGCAGTGAGCCGTGATATGCTGCTTGCAAAGCTACTAAAGCGCACATCCATCGCTCACGTAAGCTCGGAATACTCGCTAAAGATCATCGAAATGGGCAAAAAGAGGGGCATAAACATCACGTGTGAGGCGACACCACACCACTTTAGCTTTAGCGACGATGAGTACGAAAAATGCCTACGATACAAATTTCAAAATGTCACCCGCCACTTCGTGAGATAAGCGACGTAAAAGCGGTAAGAGAGGCGCTAAAAATGGCCTTATAGACGTTATCGCCACCGATCATGCCCCACACCACACGGACGAAAAAGATAGTGGGATTGACAAAGGCGCCATTTGGTATCATCGGACTTCAAACCCTTGTGCCACTCACTCTTAAGCTCGTAAATGAGGGCGTTATAAGCCTAGAGCGCATGGTGGAGCTAACATCTACAAAATGCAGCTAAGATGCTACAGTTTAAAAAGATAAGGGCAGGCTTGCTGAAGGCATGCTAGCTGACATCGCTGTGATAGACCCTGAGATCGAGTATGTTTACGACGAGAAGATAAACCGCTCAAAATCGGTAGTTCTCCACTCTTTGGCAAAAAGCTAAAAGGGCGGCGACTACCACGATAAAAAAAGTGGCAAGATCGTTTATGAGTTTGGGAAATAGTCTAAATTTGCTCGCACTTGCTGACAAGTCTAAATCTACAAAAAGCCAAAATTGCTAGAAATTTTCTAGCATTTGATGACTGATTTTTAACACATATATAAATAGGAAGGCGAAGTGGTTTCTGCCAAGCGTGGTCTTCTATTTTGCAGATGATCGCTGTATAAAAACATCAAATATCAAATTGACATTTTAGTAAGTTGGCTTTGGCGACGTACTTTATATATAAATAGGGATAGTGATATTAAATTTGGTTAAATTGCTAATTTAAATTTACACACCAAAGCAATAGAATAAATCACTTATTAAATAGGATAACGATGAAATTTGTTTTGATAAACGCATAAAATTATGGCCCTTATCAAAACGTCTAATTTTAAAGCCAAAATGACTAAATTTTCAACTCTCTTTTCTCTTGCTTTTTGATCTTACTTTTTAACTACATGAAAGTGAAGCCGCAGCCGAGCATATATCTTTGTAGGTAGCTAGAATTTTTCTGGCTCTTTTAGTGCAAATGGCTGCAAAAACGCTCTCAAGATCGATTCTCTCTTTTTGTGTCAAAGTTTTCCATCTAATTTCCTAGTAATTTTTCTCATTTTGTTGATAACAAATAATATTCATCATCGTCAAGCTCACATAGCAGCTTACAAACAGCAGCAGCAGCTTGTGGCTTTGAGTTGCCAAGCCTCCAGTCCTGATATGTCCTCATCGGCACGCCAAGATCCTCTGCCATTTTTGCTTGCAGAAATTTTCTTACCGATATGCCTCAACTGCATTGTGAAGCAAAATTAAATATATCACTTGTTTCAATCATTGAAGAATTATACGTTATTTATCATTAAATATACCTAAAAATATTATATAAATAATGTAAAATAGTATATAAATATCAAAAATTAAGTATTAAACATACTAAAAATTATTTATAATATACGCTAAAAACGTATAAAAATCTTTTTAAATTATTGAATAAAAATTAGAAATTTCTTTGGGTTTTATGTTGAAGTTAAATTACATTTTTGCTTTAAATTTTTATTTGTTTTTACATAAAAGCTTATAATATAGGCATTAGAAAAGTTTAGTTATATGGGCTAAATATATATAAATAAATTTTTTAACTTATATACTTGACATTGATAAACTAAAGTTGTATAATCCGCTTAGCAATTAAAAAAAGAAAGAGTGCTAAAGTGAGTAAAACAAATAAACGCGATTTGATACTAAATTCTATCATTGAAGCCCTATTTGCAGGGACAATGCGCCTATTGGCTCAAACGAGCTTGGCTCTCGCATGAGCGTGGCGATACCAGCATCTACGATACGTGTTTATTTTAAAAAGCTTTCAGATGAGGGCGAGATCACAAAGCTTCACATTAGTGGCGGCAGGATCCCAACTATCGCTGCGATGAGGAGATATTGAGTGAAATTTTGGCGAAAACGACATAGATTTTAGAGATAAATGACTCAAGAAGCTTTAAAGATGCTCTGTGATGAGTTCGAGCTTTATTGCATGATTTTTGGCACGATCGATAAGGAGTTGCTAGAAATTTACAATTTAAATGATAGATATTTGGTTTTGAAAGTCTTTAGTGGCGATGAGATCGTTATCAAATTTGACGCTAGGATGTATAGAATTTCTAAACAATCTTATCGGAGTTAGTTTTAGACAAGCTTGAGCTTATCTGTTCTCAAGTTGGCTTTAAAGCGAACTACAAGATAAGAGAGCTTAAAAAGGACTAAAAATTTACTTCCAAGAAAACGAATACAGCCTTTGATATGTTTTAAGGATAGACGCTTTAAGATGGTTTTTGACCCAAGTTTTTAGCTTGCAGATGGACGAAAAAGCTTACATTTTCTCCCTATGTTTGACGAAAATTACATGGGGCTTAAATAAAGCAAACTACCTTGGTAGCGAGGCGCAGATGATCTGTGCTGGCAGTGTTTATACTGATTATGTGAAATTATAAATCTAATAAAGGAGGCCGCGTGAGCGAAGAGGTAAAAGAGCAAAAAAATCTACCTGAGGTTGAGCCGTGCAAGAGGCAGCTAGCGATAGCGTACGTGAGACGACTTGGCGATATCTCAAAAGTGGAGAAGCTCGAAAAAGAGCTTGGCGAGATCACTGATAAATATTACAGAGCAAATGCTGAGTTTGAAAAATATCAAAAAGCGTTATGAAAAAGAGAAAGCAGACGTTGCAAAGCTATGCAAATGAGAAAGGTACGCAAGGGACTTGCTACCAGTCATCGACGCGCTGAGATCGCTGCACTGTACGGCCAGAAGATGATGGATTGCTAAAAAGATCAAAGAGGGCATTTTGATAACGATAAATCAGTTCAAGAAATGTTTTGAAAAAGCATGGCGTGAGCGAGATCGCAACTGATGCCGAGTTTGATCCAAATGTGCATAATGCCGTTTTAAGGGTCGATAGCGAGGAGAAGCAAAGCGGTCAGATCGTGCAAGCTTTACAAAAAGGCTATATGATAAATGGTAGGGGTTTTGCGCCCAGCTATGGTCAGTGTGGCAAAATTCAGTTTAAAAATAAATCTAATAAAGGAAAAATATGTCAAAAAGTTATAGGTATAGACTTAGGTACAACAAACTCTTGTGTGAGCGTTTTTGAGCGCGGCGAGCAAGGTTATCCCAAATAAAGAGGGTAAAAACACAACTCCATCTGTTGTTGCTTTTACAGACAAAAGGTGAAATTTTAGTAGGTGACGTCGCAAAACGTCAAGCAGTTACAAACCCTGAAAAACGATATATTCTATCAAACGTATAATGGGTTTGATGAGCAATGAAAAAATGCTGAAGGCAAAGGCTCGCTTGCCATATCACGTTGTAGATAGAAACGGTGCTTGCGCGGTTGAGATCGCTGGTAAGATCTATACTCCGCAAGAAATTTCAGCAAAAGTGTATCAAACTAAAAAGAAGATGCTGAAGCATATCTTGGCGAGAGCGTAACAGACGCGGTTATCACTGTGCCTGCGTACTTTAACGATAGCCAAAGAAAGGCTAGCAAAAAGAAGCTGGAACTATCGCAGGGTCTAAACGTGCTTCGTATCATCAACGAGCCGACAGCTGCGGCACTTGCTTATGGTCTTGATAAAAAGAGGCTGAGAAAGAGTACGGTTTATGACCTGGGTGGTGGTACATTTGACGTTACAGTGCTTGAAACTGGCGATAATATCGTTGAAGTTTTTGGCAACTGGCGGTAACGCATTCTTAGGTGGTGATGACTTTGATAACAAGATCATCGACTGGCTAGTAAGTGAGTTTAAATGAAACTGGTATCGATCTAAAAGGCGATATCATGGCACTTCAACAGCTTGAAAGAAGCAGCTGAAAATGCTAAAAGAGCTAAGCTCAGCTCAAGAGACTGAGGTAAATGTACCATTTATCACAGCTGATGCGACTGGTCCAAAACACCTTGTCAAAAAGCTAACTCGCGCTAGGTGAAGGCATGATCGACTCACTTGTGGGCGAGACTATCACTAAGATAAATGAAGTCATCAAAGATGCTGGACTAAATAAGAGCGACATCAAAGAGGTCGTAATGGTCGGTGGCTCAACACGTGTGCCGCTTGTTCAAGAAGAGGTTAAAAAGCATTTGGCAAAGAGCTAAATAAGAGCGTAAACCCTGATGAAGTCGTGGCTATCGGTGCTGCGATCAAGGTGCGGTCATAAAGGCGACGTAAAGACGTGCTACTTCTTGACGTTACGCCACTTAGCTTGGTATCGAGACACTCGGCGGCGTGATGACAAAGATCATCGAAAAAGGCACAACGATACCTACTAAAAAGAGTCAGGTTTTCTCAACAGCTGAAGATAATCAAAGTGCGGTTACTATCATGGTTTTACGGGGGTGAGCGCGAGTTTTGCAAGGGATAATAAATCACTTGGAAAATTTCAACTTAGAGGGCATCCCAGCAGCTCCAAGAGGCGTGCCTCAAATAGAAGTTGAATTTGACATCGACGCAAACGGAATTTTAACCGTTTCAGCAAAAGATAAAGCGACTGGCAAAGCCCAAAACATCACTATCTCAGGATCAAGCGGTCTTAGCGAAGATGAGATAAATAGCATGGTAAAAAGATGCTGAGCTTCCACAAAGAAGAGGATAAAAAAAGCGCAAAGATGCAGTTGAGGCTAGAAACCAAGCAGACGCATTAGTTCATCAAACTGAAAAAGAGCATGAGCGAGCTTGGCAGAAAGTCCCAGCTGAAGATAGAAGCAACATCGAAGCTGCGCTAAATGACCTAAAAGAGGTCTTAAAAGATGAAAACTCTTCAAAAGAGCAAATCGATGCAAAAGTAGAAGCTCTAAGCAAAGCTAGCCACAAACTAGCAGAAGCTATGTATAAGATGAAAACGCTGAGTGCAAACGGCGGCAACAAAAAGACGACGACGTCATAGACGCTGAAGTCGAGTAAAACTCCCTAGAGCAGGGCATCAGCCTTGCTCTTTATAATCAAACTTCTAAACACTTCTTAGCACACGCTCACAACATCATCTTATAAGATAAAAAGTATAAATTTCTAAAACGCAAAAATAGCCGCGCCCTAAAAATCAAGACCTTTTAACGATCTCTACCCATCTATAAAGCTCTTGTTGTTCTGCTTTTTAGCGTGCTATTTTTCGCCGTGTCACGGGTAAAGTGCGAAGTCACCATTTAGATTTTTGCATTTTTCTAAGCTTTCTAGCATCTCATTTTTATCTGAAAATGGAAAGAGTCCCAGCGTCAATGCTACCTTTAAATATCTCCACTAAACATCGCGTCATCTATCTCTATCATCGAGCAGCTCGGTGTGTGACACTGGGAAATGGTGAGGTAAAAAGAAAAAGTCACCCACTACAAAGCTCTCATCGCCTGAGCCAAAATGTCTGGCACAAAGGTGTTTTTCATATAGCCAAAAATGTCACTCTCACACATAAAAAGCGTCAAACTTATTGATATAAACTGGGATTGTTAGCTCATTTTAGCTCGCTCACGTCGTAAATATGGTCAAAAATGCCCATGAGTGCAAAGTATCGCCTTTAAATTTACGTGCATTTTGCAAAACCCACTCTTTGCCCCATCGCACGGATCTATCACTCAAACTTGAGCCATTTTTGGTGACGATGTAGCAATTTGTCCCAAAATCGCATAAAACTTTTATGCATTACTCTCATTTTTACCTTAATTATTATTTCTTAAATATTTACATCTTTTTACTTAAACTTGAAAGAAAAGTAATTTCTAAATTTACTTAGTATAATCTTTTTCAGAAGGAAAGCAGCAGTGAGCAAAGGGACAATGAAGGGGTATCAAAAATAGAAGAAACCTTAGTTTTTAGCTTAAAAAGATAAAACTAAAGGTAAAAACTACTATTAGGCGTAAGCGGCGGTATTGATTCTGCTGTGGTAGCTACTTTGTGTGCGAGGGCAAAAAGCCAAACGAAACTCACGCACTCATCATGCCAACAGCATCATCAAGCAAACAAAAATATGGACGACGCCTAATAGATATGCGAAAAGCTAAATATAAATTACAAGGTTTTTGTCCATTGATGGTATTTTAGATGCTTTTTATAAGACGATAGATGTAAATTTAAGCAATTTACGAAAAGGGAAATTTAGCAGCTAGAGTTAGAATGAGCTTGCTGATGATTATTCATCTAGTATAAACGCTCTAGTCATCGGCACAAGCAACAAAAGTGAGCTTATGCTTGGTTATGGCACGATATTTGGGGATTTGGCGTGCGCGATAAATCCTATCGGAGAGCTTTATAAGAGTGAATTTTTCTGATTGCAAAAACATCTTGGTGTTGATGAAAATTTCTATCAAAAAGCACCTTCGGCTGATCTTTGGGATGGGCAAAGTGACGAGGGCGACATAGGGTTACAGCTACGCTGTCATTGATGAAATTTACACACTTTAGAAAAATAACAAGGAGCAAGCCATCAAAAAGTTTGGATTAAAAGCGGTCTTGGATATAGAAAAATAGAGTTGTGTCAAAGCGGGTTTAAACGACAAATGCCGTTGATAGTGAAAATTTAAAGGATTAAAGATGAGGGAAAATTCCGTTTTACAAACCAACTATCACTGAGCGTGAGAGTGAGCTTATCGAAGAGGCTTTGCATTCTGAAAATACCACCGATACGGTTGCTAAATTTGAAGAAAAGCTAAAAGAGTACTTTGGTGCTAAATTTGTTGTCACTACAAATAACATCGCAGCAGCGCATCATCTGGCTCTAGAGTGCGATGGATACAAAGCGCGGTGACAAGGTTATCTGCTCAGTAAATGCCTTCCTAGCGTGGCTCAGGGCTGTTAGACATTTTTGATGCCGAGCCTATCTCTTTGTCGATATCGATGAAGAGGACTTTAATATCAGCCCAGAAGCCCTTGAAAAGGTGCTAAAAGAGCAAAATCACAAAAAACTAAAATGTGCTTTTATCTCACACATCGCTGGACAAAGCGCTAGGCTTGATGAGATAAAGGCTATCTGCGAAAAATACGGCATCGTCGTTTTTAGATGACGCAAACCGAGGCATAGGACTAACATATAACGGCAAAAAAAGGTTGGTTCAGACTCGTTTTTATCATGTCAGACAAACTCACGCGTGCAAAATCCTATCTCAACAGTTGGATTTTTCACGACAAATGACGAAGAGGTCTATAAAAAGCAAAACTACTCCCGTAACTACGCCCTTGTAAATGGCATAGATAGTTGGTAGTTTAAGCTACATCTACGACGTCGTTGATATCGGCTTAAAATATGACATAAACTCGATAAATGCGGCATTTTCTATCGCTCAGCTTGAAAAAGACAGACGAGCTTATAAAACGTAGAAAAAGATTGCTGAAAGTACGATAAAGAGCTTAAAGAGTGTCACAACATCACAACTCCAGTCAAAAACGCGAGCACATCTACACTCAGTACATCATCAAGATAAATAAAAATCGCGACAGCTTTGCTAGAGAGCTTTTTGGAGCGTGGGAATTCACACTTCGTTGCACTACATACCGATACATTTGCTAAGCTATTATAAAAATAAATATTCGCTTAAAGTAAATGACTTCCCAAATGCTCTAAAAGCGTATCAACAAGTCTTGTCGCTACCTATCTATCATAGTTTGAGCGACGAAGAGGTGCAATATATCTGCAACACGGTAAAAGAAATTTCTAAATCTCGTGTTTAAGAAATTTAACATCCTTTTACACTCTTGGGCGAATGACTACTTCTTTTCGCCCAAATTTCTTTCACAACTTTACTAGCATTTTTACTTCTGCCACTAAGTCTTATCTACGCTCTAGTCGTTATTTGCAAGAAATGTAGCGCGCAAAAAGGACTTTGGTATAAAAATAATTAGCGTTGGAAACTTAACCCTTGGAGGAAGCAGCAAGACCCCACTTTGCGTCGCTATCGCTAAAAATTATGAAGGCGCTTTTTATCATCCTTAGAGGGCTATAAAAGAAAGAGCAAAGGCATGCAGAGTTGTCGCTAGGGATGGCGAGTACACTTGACGTGAGCGGCAGAGTGGCGATGAGGCGATGATATATGCCACAAAGCCTTAAAAACGCAAATGTGATCGTAAGCGAAGATAGAAAAGTAGCCATGACTACGCCAAAACTCACGGCGCGAAGTATATCTTGCTGGATGATGGATTTTTCTACGTTGATATAGCTACATTGACATATTAGTGCGTCAAACCCAGAGCCAAAAGCTCAAAGCTTTCGCCTGCCAAGCAGGGCTTATAGATATCCTTTTAGCTTTTTATAATTGGTGATTTTTATAGCGTGCGAGGGGCAAACTCACTTTAGAAAGAGCGAGATTTCAAATAAAAGCGAAAAATGGTGCTAGTTACCGCCATAGCAAAACCCAGCCCATGCCTTAGAAGCATTTTTAGCGAGTGCGTGGGGCAGGTCTTTTTCCCCTGATCACTACGACTTTTCAAAAGAGAAGAGCTAGGTAGACTCACAAAACCTACGGCGCCACCTCACTTTTGATGACACAAAAAGACTATGTAAAGGTAAAGGATTTTGGGCTAAGAGTATCGCTTATCACGCTTGAAGTTGCGCTAAGCGAGGAGTTTAAAAAGGTTTTGGCGAAGCAAATTTAAGCCCATTTTGTTATAATGAGCCACTTTTTAAAAGGAAAAATTTAGATCAAAATGAGAATTTTTAATCACCCTCAGTCGCAAAGAAAAAGAGGCAAAAACTAAGCAAAAAGCTCGTGAAAAGGGCCTTGCAGCTTGTGTGAGTAACTTTAGCGCAAAGAGCATTTATCTTTGGCAAGAGAAGCTTTTGTGATGAAAAAGAGCAATTTACTCATAAAAACGGATGTGAAAATCTAAAAAGTAGCTAAATTTATAAGAAAGCACCACAGCTACGAAACCCCAGAAATTTTGGCACTTAAGCCAAAAGATGTTTTTAAAAAATATGAAAATTGGATAAAAAAATCAACCAAAAAAGGCAAAAAATGAGACTAACACCAACTAGAAGCGTGAAAGATGAAAAGGTAAAAATGTAAATTAAGCACAGCTATGCTTTTAGCCCAAGCTCCGCTCACGGCGGACTTTACGCACTCAAAGAAGCTACCAAAGATAGCAAGGGCAAGTGGCAAGAGCTCCTCAAGCCTAAGCTACGAAAAAGCTTGCACTTCACATCATCTCGCTGTTTAAATTGACGTGCCAGAGGCGTTTTTTCAAAAAGGCTCTCAAGAGATACGCAAGCTTTTGATGATCCAGCACCCAGTCATTTTTAAAAATAGATAAGACTTTATACGTAAATGAGCTCTATCACGGCCCAACAAGGGCATTTAAGGATATGGCGCTTCAGCCCTTTGGCTCGCTGCTTAGCCAGCTAGCAAAAAGAGAGGCGAAAGATACCCTTATCATGTGCGCAACGAGCGGTGACACAGGCCCTGCGACACTCAAACCTTTGCAAATGATGAAAATATCAGGTCGTCTCGTCTCTATCCAGATGGTGGCACGAGCGAGGTGCAAAAAGCTTCAGATGCAGACCATGCAGGGTGAAAATGTAAGGTTTTGGCATAAAAAGGCGACTTTGATGACGCTCAAAGGGCGCTAAAAAACGCTGCTTTGCAAATGATAAATTGAGGTCGAGCTGAAGAAAAACGCCTTTAAACTAAGCGCGGCAAACTCGGTAACTTGGTAGAATCCTCTTCAGATCATCTACCACGCCTACGCTTACGCAAATTTGCTAAAACAAAAAGGCGCTAAAGGCAAACGAGAGCTTTGACATCATCGTGCCAAGTGGAAAGTCTGGCAATGCTCTTTGGGGCGTATTACGCTATGGGCGCAAAAGATCGGCAAGATCAAGATCGCCTCAAACGCAAACAACATCTTGACGCAGTTTTTCACCACCGGCGTTTATGACCCTAAGAGATAAAAAGCTAGTTAAGACGATAAGCCCAGCTATGGACATTTTGATAAGCTCAAACGTCGAGCGCTTGCTGTTTGATAGGTGGCAGCGTTAGAACTAATGAGCTCATGCAAAAGCCTCGCAAAAATACTTATAAGCTTAGCAAGCAAGAGCGAAGCGCTAAAGAGGACTTTGAGGGCTAGCTGGTGCGACGATAAAGAGTGCGAAGCATACATCGCAAAGCTCGCAAAAGACGGCTACGCGATCGATCCGCATACGGCTACTTGCTTTTAAGATGGTGGTACTGGCCGCATAAACGTCATCACATCGACCGCGCACTGGGTGGACTTTTACGCCAGCATGATCAAAGCATGCCAGATCAAAGATACAAAGATGAAAAAGATGCGCTCGCAAAGACCGCTAAAATCTTAAATGACAGCGTGCCAAGCTCGATAAACTCCTTTCATTTAGCGCGAAAATTTTGCATAAAAATATCGCCAAAAAGAGGACGAGATCGAAAAGTGCGTCCTAGAATGGATCGAGCGATGATAATCATCCCAGCCCGCCTTGCCTCAACAAGGTTTAGTAATAAAGTACTTTAAAAGAGATAAACGGCGTGCCGATGTTTGTGGCGACGGCTCTTAGAGTAAGCGGCGTGGACGAGTGGCGGTTGCTGTGGATGAGCCAAGAGTGTTAGAGATTGCCAAGGCTCACGGCATAAAAGCGGTGCTAACTAGCAAAGATCATCAAAGTGGCACTGATAGGATAAACGAAGCGGCGCAAATTTTGGGGCTAAGCGAGAGCGAGATCATCATAAATGTTCAGGCTGATGAGCCATTTATCGAGCCTGAAAATATCGCTAGTGTTAGGGCATTTGCGAGCACAAAATAAGGGGAAAGCCTTTATGTTTTTCTTTGCTACAAAAGATGGACGATGAGTTTGCGGATGATAAAAATTTAGTCAAAGTGGTGACTGATTTTGAGGGGCTATGCGCTTTACTCTCAGGTCAAGGATACCACTTTAACAGAAGCTGAGTGCAAAAAGCTACAGGCGCACCTTGGCATCTACGGATGACAGCGTAAAAAGCCTAAAAAGAGTTTTTTGCGCGCTCATGCCTTCAAGCCTTGAAAACACCGAGAAGCTCGAGCAGTTGCGCGCCCTAGAAAATGGCAAAAAGGATAGCGATGCTAGAGGTTGAAAGCCAAAGTATCGGCATCGATAGCTGAAGAGGACTACCAAAGAGCGCTAGCTCAAATTGGCAAATGAGCCCTAAATTGCTCTGCTTTGGCTGCTCTTTACTGCGGCAGAGTAAATTCCGCAAATTTTCTTTATAAATTTGAGTAATGATTTAGCTGGATTTTTGCCTTTGATTTTGCGGTCTAGCTCAATTTAGCCATGTTATTGGTTAAAGTACTACGAATTTTCATATTTTCTGATGTTTGAATAATTTTGCCCATGTTACCGAGATATTAAAACTAAGACAACCGCCATTTACTGAGTTTTGTTTTTGCATCGTGGTCTTGTCCGCACACTGTTTGGCATGATTACATACTAGTTGCGTTGTTACCTTGGCACTAAGCTTCATTGGTTTTATATTTTTGTTTAGTGGCATATCTTAAATTTTTAATGTTAAGGTGATCCGCTCAAGCGAGGTTTTTATCTTTGGCTTTCGGTCTTGTTTAGACGTGAGATGAGTAAAACTTGATTGCATTTTAGTTGCTTTTGCCATCCTAGAGTCAAACCAAAATCACTAAGATATTTTAAAAATTTTGATAGTTTTTGCTTTTGCGATTTTACTCGCATCACTGCATGATCTACGTTGATAGCTGATTTTTACTTATTTGCTATATTTCTAACTAGTCGCAAAGGTCTGCAAAGCCTAGAAAAGTGGCTGATAAATTTAAAAAGCAGCCAAATTTGCTATTAATATCTAAATCTTTCTCAAGCTTTGCTATGAAAAGTTTTTAGCATTTATAAAAGCCGATCGTCCTAAGTGCTTTTTGCTCTTCGCCGTCTTTAAAAAGTAGAAGTGCAGGCGGATCGATAAGCCCGAGTTTCTCAACATCTCATCATTTTGCGCCCCACCACGTTGTCAGTCGATGCGAATAAGCGTGAAATTGCAAAAGCATTTTTCACGCCGGCGTCTTTAAAAGTGATGTGCTCTATCTCTTTACAGCTCGCGCACCAGTCGGCACTAAAAATCCACAAGTACTGGCTTTGCTTGAGTTTTTATCATCTCATTTTAGCTCGTTTAAATTTCCTAGCTTGTTTGAGATGTAGCTCGCCTCGTTTTTGGCCAAAGTTGGCCCAGAAAGTGGCGAAATGCGTCTTTGAGCCCAAAAATGCGCCGATTATTAGCATGAGCGAGTAGATAAAAGCTAGCACGCAAAGTGCTTTTTAAAACTAGGCCCAGCCGCTGTTGCGCCTCAAACGCCCCAAGGTAAATGGCTGCAAAGACGCCCTATGATGCCGTAACCTGAGTAGCTCAAACGCTCCAAGCACGCGCGAGAGGATCCAAGCGGCCATGATGAGCATCAAAAATCAAACAGTATCGACCTCGTCCATCCAACCGCCGTGTCTTGGCAGGAGCTTGCCTGAGCTTAGCCCTATCACAAGAAGCAGCGCGCCCATGCCCTAGCCCCATGACAAAGAGCATGATGCCCCCATAAATGGCGTCTCCGCTTTGCGCGATGTAAAGAAGTGCGCCTGCTGGCGGTGCTGCCACGCATGGCGAGACGATGAGCGCGAGGCAAAGCTCCTGCATGAAAACGCCGACGAGGCCTGGAGCTGTTTTGCGACTTTTTGCTGATCATATTTTTCAAACCTTAGATGGCAGTTTGATGTCGTAAAAATCCAAACATACTAAAGCTTAAAATGACAAAAATGGCCGCAAATGCGCCAAGCACGTAGATGTTTTTGGAGTGCCCCTGCGATGCCAAAGCCAAGCAGACTTGCTCCAACGCCAGCAAGCGCGTAGGCAAGGCTCATCGCAACGACATGAGACTAGCGAGAGCAAGAAGCCTTTTTGGCATTTAGGGCTGCCGCCCTTTGAGACGATGATGCTTGATAAGATCGGTATCATCGGAAAAACGCAAGAGTGTGAGCGAGCAAAAAGGCCGTAGCGCAAAAATGTCGCAAGTGAGATGAAAAAGTTTTTGCTGCTTAGCTCATTTGCGATGCTTTGATCTTCTGAAAGCTCAGTAAATTCAGGATTTGTTTCGTCTTTTGCTCTTTTTCAAAGGCTATGATGCTAAATTTGCCATTCTCAAATATGTCATCAATACTAGCTTGTGGGCGGTAACAAATGCCATTTTTAGCTGTAACCTGATAGTTTAAAATTAGCCTAGCACTGCCATTTTTAAGATGCTCTTTTACTCAAATTTGAATGGGATAAACAGCGAAAAATCTTTTGGGTAAATTCATATTCGCCGGTGTTTTCGCTCTTTGGCATATTTAAGAGGCTGTTTATCTTCTCTTCGCCAAGTGTAACCTCAAAAGCTATCTTTGTAAAGGTAGATATTTTCATCAATTAAACTTGATTTCACGCCTTGTTCATCGATACTTGGAGCTTAAAACAAACGCCTTACTAACGTCTAAAACCTCGGCAAAAGCGAGGCTTTGCAAACAAAATGAGAAAAAAATAAATTTAAAAACATGCTAATCCTTGCTAAATTAAAAGAGATGATTTTAGTCAGGTCTTAATTTATTCTATTTTTATAGTAAAAATCGTGAAAAAGCGTGAAAAGTTTTTAAAAGGAGCGATGATGTCAAAAGATAAAAACACCAAAAGGGCGATAAACTTGGCTACGAAGAGCTAAGACTGCTTCAGATAGAACTTTTAAATTCCAAAATCATGTCAAAGACAAAGGGGCTTAGAGTGCTCATGCTAATGGAGGGCGAGACGCAGCTGGCAAGGGTGGCACGATAAAGCGCCTAACTGAGCATCTAAATCCACGTGGTTGCCGTATCGTGGCGCTTACAAAGCCAAGCGACGTCGAGAAGACGCAGTGGTACTCAAAGATATGTGACACATCTGCCAAGCGCTGGCGAGATCGTCATCTTTGATAGGAGCTGGTACAATCGGGGCTGGGGTTGAGCCAGTGATGAGCTTTTGCACGCAGGCTGAGCATAAAGAGTTCTTGCGTGAGGTGCCAAAGAGTTGAAGAGATGATCATAAACTCAGGCATCATTTTTCTTTAAATTTACCTTTCGATCACAAAGAGGAGCAAAAAGCGCTTCAAAGAGCGTCTAAATGACCCACTAAAAGCAGTTTAAGATCTCTCAGTAGATCAAAAAGCGCAAGAGCTTTGGGATCAGTGCTCCATCGCCAAATACTCGATGCTACTTGCCTCTCACAACAGCATCTCGCCGTGGGTGATCAGTCTCAAGCGACAATAAAAAGAGGCAAGGCTAAATGTCTTTCAAATTTATCCTAACTCATGTCGAGTATCCAAAAAGATAGATGAGTATCTAAAATACGACAAAAAGCGTCGTAAGAGATGGAAGCGAAGAGATCAAGCGCATAGAAGAGGGCTAAATAAGGATAAGCTAAAAGAGCATTGACTAAATTTATTTGGGTTTGGTTGTAAATTTGGGCTTAAATTTACAACCAAATTTTACTACTAAACCCACCACATAAGTTTTGCCAGAATGACCATTGCTAGACAAAGCACAAGAGCTATGAGGTGTGAAAAGTACCAAATGGATCTGGCTTTTTAAGATAGTGACATTAAAAACAGAGATGAAAGTGATAAGACACATCAGAAGCAAAACAGCGATCTTTGCTAGCAAAAAGCTTTTTGAAAGTTGCTCTGCCACCAACCATGATCGCCTCCAAGATAGTCCTTTGCCATGTATCCCTACTTATCAAAAAGTAGTAAAAATGCCGTGCCAAAAACCTTTGCACTGCCTTTTGTGTAGGCTTTTTGACAGCTTCAAGAGTTTGAGGACTTATCGTTTTTAGCAAATGGATATATACAAACATCAAAAATACATAACCAATAAAAATAATGGCACAAACTAAATGCGTAATGAGAAAAGATACATTTTTGCCTTTTTGTTTGGCATTATATCAAATTTTATTAGTTATATTTGCTGATTTTGATTAAGTATTGAGAAGTCTAGAGATCGAGCAGCTTCGCTCGGATAAATGTTTTTAGAAGCTATATTTTTGCTTCAAATCTGATACGATCTTGTTTGTAGCTTTCGTACATCTTTTTGTCTTTAGCAGCTGCATGCCCTAAGAAAGGAATGTGAGTTTTGCTGTATTTATAGCTAGCATCAAAGAGACCATTCGTTTCTTTTTGCTCTCTCTTTGCTAAGCGCATAGCTTGTACCTTCACCTTGAGTATATCCAGCACCAAAGCCAAATTTATCTATGTCATATCCAGCATTAACAAACCAGTAGTCATTGTTACCTTTGATATTGTTATAGTATTGTGATCCACCAGACATTACACCATTTAGTATTTTTAGTTGGGTTGATTAGCTCGCCATTTCCATCAATTGATGTAAATGCGATTTTATCTTTGTTTTTAGCGTCATTTTCTTTGTTTTTAGCGTCAAAGTCTAAATAACCAGCGTTAAGTTTAGCATCAAATAGTTTTTGTGCCAGCTTGTACTGCCCAGAAAGTTGCATCAGCTACTTTTTATGATCTGAGTCACTATAAGCATACTGGCCTAAGTTTAGATTTACATCATCTGTTACATTAAAAGCACACCAGCTTCAGTGCCATAAAGTGTGCAACCTCTTGGATATTTGTAATTGCAACTTTAAATGATACTGGATCATGAAGTTACCCATAGCACCTAAGTTATAGATATTGCCAGCAGCATCACTCAAATCCATCACTGCCAAGTCTTGACAATAATGGACCATCTATATCTGGGCTTTTAGCTTTATATTTAATATGTCTGAAAAGCATCTTTTTGAGTGTACCGACTACTGCTGGAGCAACTGGAGCATTGGGTCTACTTCAGCATCGTTATCAATTGCATCATAAGCAGCAGCTGTTAAAGTAAGACCGGTACGTCGAGTACTTACTACTTTATAGACCAGTGCCAGCTATATCACTATCAATGAAGAAACCTTTGACAAGTTGTTTTACCAGCTGTGATAGTAGTATTAGCTACTTTGTAGCCTAGATACATCTCATAAACACCAAAAAGTGCACGTTGTATTTGTTTTATCTGTACCAACTCCTGCATTATCACCAGAACCATCTGTAGCAGAATATCTTAGTCTCAAAACACCAAAGAGTTATCATCGATCGCAGCTTTAAAAGCTGTTTCCATTCTAAACGTATGATTTGCACTGTGTTTTTGTGGGAGATTTCTGTGCTATTTTAGTACTATCATTTTGTATAACGATATCTTGCAAATCCTGAAAGATCTACATTTTTTATAGCTTCTTCAAGTGGAGTTACTGCGCAACGCTGACAAATGCACCTAAAAGCAACCAAAGCAGCTAGCTAACTTTTGTAAGTTTCATCTAAATCTCCTTTTGATAAAAATGTTTTGAAAAGGATATTATCATAGAAAATTAATTTTATAGCAAACCTCGTTAAAAATCAAAAATTATTACCGATCGTTTACCAAATTAAGATAATAAGATAAGATTTGTCTTTAAAAGTGAGTTTGTTTGAAGCTAAAAGATGAAAATGTATATCTCATCAATAATTAGCCGTTGTAGCCTGCGCCTCTTCGCGCTCTTTCTGTCTTATAGCGGCTTCTTTTTGGATATGCTGAGCGACAAAGATATGCTCTTCAAGTGTGACTAGCTGAAGACACCCTCAAATATCTTGATCTCTTTTACATAGCCTATCACTTTTACCTCTCTTTTTCTACTCTTCAAACCTTGCTTGACCGTCACGGGTCGACCACATCGCCAAGCAGGCGGTCCAAAAGGTATTCTAGCACCGATGCTAACGCAAATTCTTCATTTATAGCTAAAAAGCGCTGCGTAGTTAGCCCCCATCGAAGACAAAACCGCTATGTATGAGCCCTTCTGCGTCGCTTACCATATCAGCCGTGGTAAAAATCTAGTTTTTGCGTGATTTTTCTCAAGTAAAAATGCCGTTCCACTAAATTGGCTTTGATTAAAGGTGCTGTTTTTATCTCGTTTCTTAGCGGGTTTTCGTCCTCTGGGAGGATTATTTGTGATTCGTCTTTTTGCTTCAAAAATATTTTTCATCTGCCATATTTATCCTTAAAGTACGACTCTCACGTAAGCTCTTTTTGGAGCTGGATAGCCCTCGATGGTCTTTGTTTTATCGTCTGGGTCTAAGAAAATTTGAAAGACTCTCGCCATCTATCCACTGCGTTTTTCGCTGCTCATTTAGATCAGTCGCCTTTGTATCCAGCAGGACAAAGTCCTCATTAGCCCTCTCGCACCCAGTTTTTCAAGTGCGCTAAGCGTTGGCACAAAGTAGATATTTGGGATTTTTGAGTGATCTATCCTTTGGGCTTAGCGCAAAGTCGCCATCCATATCTATACCATCGTGTCTAAAAATAGCTCGTCGCCGAGTTTAGCGCGGTTTTTAGCTCTTTTAGCATCTTTATAGGATCCTTCTGTGGTATATCACGCCAAGGCATGGTGTCAAGATTCGCTACGTATTTAGGTAAGCTCTCTACACCAAGAAGCTCGTAGGGTGATATTTGAGCGGATAAATTATTTAAAAAGCAAACTGCAAATATGTATGCACGCTAGGATCAAAAAGCCAGTTATGCTTTTTGGACCGTACTCAAACATCTTAAACATATAATATCCATTATTACAACCCACATCAGCTATAGCTTTTGCCAGCTTCGGCTAGGTGTGGGGCTAGGATATTAAATTAATAAAACTTTGCCACTCGCTATCTATATATATATCATCAATTTCAAATGGCCCTTTTCGCCAAGGCTTTAGGCTAAGGGCGAGGTTGTATTCATCTTTTTGGCTTGGTCTAGACATTACGTGACATTTACGCTCTCAGAGGCTAGATCGCAATCAAAATTGCTAAGTACCATCCTATTATCGATTGCTTTTTGCTGCTCGTTAAAGTTACTAAGATCCACGCTATTTCCAGTCGACGATGTTGTGCGGACACTCTTTTTGGTAGAGTTGCCAGTCGCGTCATAATACTCTTTCACAATCATTATAATATTGCGTCGAAACTCCAGCTCATTCATATAAAGACAACCATTGCAAAAATAGCGCTATAAAGCCTCAAAAATATAATCTTTTTCATGTGGCGGATTTTATCATAAATAAAATTACATGCTAGAATAGCGAGCAGTTTTAGACCAAGTTTGGCTAAGATTAAACAAAAAGGCATTTTGATGCAAGAAGAGATAAATTCAGTAGTTTTTAGGTGCAGCAGAGTCTGCTTCAAGTGTCCTCTAGCTAGCGACGAGCCAGCAAACCCAGTAGTTAGAGATCTCGGGACGTAAATTTCAAACACCAGCTTCTTGAGGGCAAAAGCTCAAGGGTTGGTTGCCCCTTCCACTAAGCACCACTTATCAGCAACTAACCCAAGACTACGTCATAAACACAACCGCTAAAAACGTCTATATCTCCAGATACGCTAATACCAACAATGTATGGCGAATTGAAGAAAACGAGCAAAGACCTATTTTAAATATCAGTTTAAAATTCAAACAACAGAGCGCAATACCGACTTTAGCAAAGGTGAATTACGATCCAAACGAAAAGGTTGATCCTGCGATTTTGGGTTTTTAAAAACCAACTTCACATCCCAACTGACGGCGTCATGAGCAAAAGCGCTAGAGATTATCGGCAATACTAAAAGGCGACTTGGAGCGCGCAAAAGCGATCTATACGTGGGTTGCAAACACTATGCAGCGTGATAACAGCATCCTTGGATGCGGCACGAGGCGACGTTAAAGCGATACTAGAAAGTGGCAAACTGGTTGGCAAATGCACTGACATAAACTCAGTTTTTGTGGGACTTTGCAGATCAGTTGGCATCCCTGCAAGAGAAATCTGGTATTAGAGTTGGTCAGTCTAGATTTTTCAGATCAGATGGGTAGCGCAAAAGACGGCGTGGCTGAAAATTTCAGGCGGACAGCACTGCAGGGCTGAGTTTTATCTAAAAGGCTATGGTTGGATACCGGTTGATCCAGCGGATGTCACAAAGGTAAAGACTAGGCGAGAAATTAACAGATGATGACGCTAAGATCAAAAGCTATTAGGGACTATTGCTTTGGCAACTGGGAGATAATGCTGGATGAGGCTTTAACTCACGGACGTGACTTTATCTTAAAGCCAACTCCAGAGCAAACTCCGCTAAACAACTTTGGCTATCCATACGCTGAGGTTGATGGCAACACACAAAACTACTATTCGCCAAAGAATTGCTACGACTACGTCTCAACAGAGCTAAAATGAGAGCCTTTTGGCTGATACTAACATCCATAGGTAGTGCTATCAGCGCTACCTTGTGCTGCTGCCAGGCACTTCTTTTCTTGCTTTTTGGCACATCTTTTCATTTTTATCTTGGACTACAGGGGTATACGAGTACCGCGTCCCTTTAAGCGTCGTGGCGGTCATTTGCTTTGTGATCTCGGGCATTGCTTTATTTTACAAAGCCAGCTGCAACCTAAGCTATAAAAAGAAAAATGGATACTTATATATAGCTTTTTGGAGTGATACTGACTTTTTACTCCTTACATATCCGGAGCTTTTTGAGGAGAAATTGTGCGTAAAATTACGGTTTTAGCCCCTTTTGGTGGCTGCAAGCTACGCTGATAAAAGATAGAAAATTTCAGTGCCTAGCATGCACTGCCCGCTGCTGCAGCGATAGTTCGAAGGCCGCACTAGCGTTGAGGGCGTAAAAAGGCAGATGTATCGCTAAAAGAGCGAAAAGCTGTCGTTATAGCGAGATGACAAGGTCGATGAAAAAGAGCTTTTTAAAGGCGGTCGATGCGACTGGCTATAAAGGCGAGATCATCGTTATGGAGGCAAATGTCAAAGAGCGAAGTTTTTAACGAAAGGTGAGACACTTGCGTCGATACCGCACTGCAGTTATGAGGACTGATAAGATGCGTGATTTTCTGGCTAGCTATGCAAGAGATAAGGGCTGTGAGAGTCGTGGTCGATAGCTTTGGCAACGTTCATGCCTCAAAGAGCAAACCAAAGAAATTGCTTGCAGAGCCACTACGATATGGTCTGTATGGGTGACGCGCCAAAGATTGAGATAGTTTATGGCGATGATGGCTACGATGAGGCTAAAAACTCATCTTTGGGGTGCAGAGTAACGGCATAGGTGTGGCTATCATGATGCAGATGATAAGCGGAATTGACGACATAGAGTGCCTCTTTACAAACAACGAAGAGGTCGGCATGGTCGGGCTACTGGCTTTAACGGCGATCTAAAGCCGATAAAAGCTTTTCGGTAGACAGTGAAGAAGACGATAGAGTCACTATCGGCTGCGCTGGAAGGTGTCGTTATTTGCCACTATGGCGCAATAGCAAAAAGACAAAGAGAGCACGCTTTATGAGTAAAAGTGAGCGGACTTCTGGCGAGGCACTCTGGCAACGAGATACATAAAAAATATCCCAAATGCGATCAAAGGTTTTGGCGGCATTTGTGACTAAAAATAGTTGTAAACTTAGTGATTGAAGGTGGCGAGCGAAGCAACTCTATCCCAAGTGGCGCAACCGCACTGGTTTTAAGCGATAAGGAGCTAAAAGAGCAGGTGTGATAATTTAAGCGTGAAAAAGCGGCACTGGGGATGAAAAGTACTAGAAAAATGGCGAGAAAAATTTTATAGCTTTAATCAACTCATTTTCACAAGGCGTAAGAGCCTATAACTGCGAGCTAGGCATACCACAAGATAGCGTCAATCTCTCACTTGCAAAGATCAAAGATGATGGCACACTTGGTAAGACTTTTTCGCAAGATCATGAGTAAAGATGGGCTAAACAGAGATGAGGATTTGACTTTCAGAGCTTGCAAAAGGCGGTTGGTTTTAATGTCATTTCAAAGACAGAAACCCAACTTGAAACCAATAAACAGTCGTGCAAACGATATCTTAGAAGAGCTTTTGAAGTTATAAGCCATAATGCAAGGATAACAGCTGTGCAGTGCTGGACTTGAGTGTGGGTGCTTTTTGGAGAGCGGTCTTAGTGCATGTTCTATTGGACCAAACATCTACTCACCTCACTCTACGAGAGAGCACTGCGAAAGTTGCATCTGCACTTTTTATAGAAAAAGTAGTTCGTGGTATCGTTAAAAAAATATAACTCATAGTAAAATTGCTAGAAATTTTCCTAGCAAAGTCATCTATATCCTTATCCTTGCTCTTTGCAAAGATCGCTTAATATGCACTCAAAACAAAGCGGTTTTTAGCCTTGCAAGTGTAGCGTCCAAAAAGAACCATCGCTGATGAAAGCTTGCCAAGATCAGTTTAAAAGGCAAGACTTAGATCATCTTCGGTCGCTTCTGGCGTCTTTGCGCTGCTTAAGCCAGCTCTGTGATACTCTAAAAACATGCGTATCAACGCAGCCATTACGTTTGCGTTTGTCGCCTCTAAAAAGTACGACGTGAGCGGTCTTTTGCCCAACTCCAGCAGAGGGCTTTTGAGCTTCTCTTCATCAAGTGGGATTTCTCCGTTATAAAGCTCAACCACGCTGTTTGCCATCTTGATCCGATTCAGGGGCCTTGTTGTTAAAAAGCTGCATGAGTTTATCATGAGTTTTAGACTGGCTAAAATGTACCCTAGCTAGCTCAAAAACATCTTTATACGCCTCAAATAGGGCAGGTGTGATCCGATTACCCTTTTGTCTAGTGCACTGAGCTGAGAGCATGACGCAAACAAGTAGCTCATATCAAATTTCTAAGTGAAAGCTCGCTTTTTGGCGTCTTTAAACTCTTCTAAAAGCCTATCTCTAAAATATCTTTTTTGTTCTCATTTGGCTATTTTACCTAAAATTGCAAGTTAAACGAAAAGTTACCGCATTATTTGATATAATCTGCCCATAAAATCAATTTTTAAAGTTTATGTGAAATTCTTGTTTCCAGCAGTTTTTAAGTTTAGCTGCAGCTGTCACTCTAAACGCAGCAGTAGTTGCAACAGTAGATGGCGATGCTGTAAACGAGCAGCGATATTTCAGCGCTTTTATCAGCAGCTATGCGGGATTTGACGCTGGCAAGCTTCAGCCAAATGAGAAAAACGCATTATCGACGACCTAATCAACAGAAAAACTTCTTTTAAAAAGACGCAAAAAGCAGCGAGGCATTGAAAAAGATGTTGACTACATCAAGGCTGTAAAAAGCTGCACAAGAAGGCATCGCAGTTGAGCTTTATATGAGAAGTATTTGACGGTATAAAAGTAAGCGATAGCGATTTAAGAGATTTTTACAACAAAAACAAAAGCTAGCATGAACCAACCAGCTCAAGCAAAGAGCAAGACATATCTTAGTTGAAGATGAAAAACAGCAAAACGATATCATCGCTCAACTTAAGAAATTAAAAGGTGAGGCGCTAACTAAGAAATGGTACAGAGCTAGCAAGCCAAAAAATCAATCGACAAAAGGTTCAGCAGCACACGGTGGCGAGCTTGGCTGGTTTGGTCAAAGCCAAATGGGTAAAAACCTTTTGCAGACGCAGCATTTTCAATAGCTAATAGCACAGTTTCAACTAAACCAGTTAAAACTCAGTTTGGCTACCACGTTATCTTAAAGAAGATGGCAAAGCTGCTGGCACTGTAAGCTTTGAACAAGCAAAACCAGAGATCGAGCAAGCTGTAAAAATGGAGAAATTCCAAGCTGCTGTTAGACAAAAAGTGAAGCTCTACGCCAAAAAGCAAAGATAGAATACAAATAGAAAATTTGGAGGATAAAAATGGGCGTTTTAGATATCGTAAAAACCTGGTGTTTTAAGCGGAGATAATGTAACAAAAACTTTATGCTTATGCCAAAGAGCAAGGTTTTGCAATACCTGCTGTAAATGTCGTAGGCAGCGACTCAGTAAATGCTGTTCTAGAAGCGGCAAAGGTTGCTAACTCGCTCGTTATCGTTCAGTTTAGTAATGGCGGTGCAGGTTTTTACGCTGGTAAAAAGCCTGCAAAAACGCAGCCGTTCTTGGCGATCGCTGGCGCAAAGCATGTTCATTTACTAGCCAAGGGCTTACGGTGTGCCAGTCATTTTACACACTGACCACGCCGCTAGAAAGCTTTACCTTGGATAGACGAGCTAGTAAAAGCAAGCCATGAGTATAAAAAGGCTCACGGCGTGCCACTTTTTAGCTCTCACATGCCCTGATCTTAGCGAAGAGATATCAACGAAAGGTAGCACGTGCGAGAAATATCTAAAAGGCTAGCGAGCTTGGCATCAGCCTAGAGATCGAGCTAGGCGTCACTGAGTGGCGAAAGAAGATGGCGTAGATAACACAAGCGTTGATAACGCACTTCTTTACACTCAGCCAGAGGACGTCGCGCTGCTTATGAAAGACTAAGCAAGATAAGCGATAAATTAGCATCGCAGCTAGTTTTGGCAACGTTCACGGCGTTTATAAACCGGGTAATGTCGTACTAAGACCAGAAAATTCTCAAAAAGCTCACAAGCCTATGTCGCTAAGAAAAGTTAACACAAAAAGCGACAAGCCAGTAAATTTAGTATTTTCACGGCGGAAGTGGTAGTGAGCTAAAAAGATATCAAAAATGCTGTAAGTTATGGCGTTATTAAAGATGAACATTGACACCGATACTCAGTGGGCTTTCTGGGACGGCGTGACGCGAGTACGAGGCCAAAAATAGAGCATACTTGCAAGGTCAGATCGGCAGCCCAGAGGGCGATGATAAGCCAAATAAAAATACTACGATCAAGGAAATGGCTAAGAAGTGGCGAGGAGAGGCATGGTTAAGCGTCTTCAGACTGCTTTGCAGCGACAAACTGCCTAAATAGGAACTAATCCTATGCAAAATCAAAAATGATTTTTAGTGAGCTAAGCGTGCCAAAGGGCGTCAAGCTCACTCTTTCTTTGATCTTTTTAAAGTTATCTTTATCCCTTTAGCTATCTATATCTTGGCGATACTAGCGTATCTTGGCGTTATAAATTACCAGATGAAGCTTCACACCATCGTGATGATGGGCGTTATACTCTTTGTCGCTTTTGTGTTTTCACGCCACAGCGCCTTGGTCGCTTACTCCATTCTTCAGCAAATGCCAAAAGACTACAAGATAAAGGCTAAAAGACTTATCATCGCTCACCTTTTGAAAATTTCAGGCGTCAAAAGGCAAACGCTAAATCGTGAAGATTTTTGAGAGTTACACAGAATGTTTAGAAATGACAATCTAGCAAACATCAGCCAAGCAGTCTTTCCTATGCTTGAATTTTCGGAGGCACATTTATCAGTATCGCTATCTCTATGCCAAGCTTTAGCTCAGCACTGCAAACGGACTTGAAAAAGAGATCGCTATACTGCTAAACGGCGTACATGCTACTGGCACTTTTATGTATCGATATAGGCATATTTTTAGCGCTTTGGTGGATGTTTTTGAAAAGATCGGCGTTAGTAGGTGAGAGATTTTCGACAGCGAGCAAAAAGAGCTAAGCCGAGTTTTTCTGGCAGGAAAATGAGCTAAATACAAATTCATGAAAGCGAGTGTAGGGCTACTAAAGATAGTCACTGACGCCTTTAAAATGGTGCGTGATGATAGAGTTATAAAAAGAGCTAAGCGAGCAGACAAATGAGAATTAACAGCCTAAAAGAGCTTTGCGAGGTTGAAAAATATCATCAATCAAAGCAAAGGTCAGAGCTTAGCGTCAAGTTTAAAAATGTTAAATGAATCTGAGCTAAAAACAAGATAGAATTTGTAAAAATTCACTCCGATATATTAAAGGCAGTTGGCGCGTTTTCTAATGCCTTTAAAGATATGGAGGTTACATTTAACCGAGCATGCAAAGCTTGGCGAGATTTTTAGTGAGAAATTGCAAAACGCCACAAAAGAGAGCCAGCTTAAAGTTGAGCAGACTATAAAGAGGTTTTTGATGCCATTTTAAAAAGATTATCTCTCTCTTTGATGAAAGAGCAAAACGAGGCACTAAAGGCATTTTAGAGCCTCGCTTGTGGAGAGTGCTACGATATTTAAAGCGGCTTATGAGCAAGAGGGCAGGAGCTTGGAGCGTGAAAAAGAGCGCGAGAGCCCTCATCGCTGAGCTTAAGAAGAACATAGACGAGATCGATAAAGAAAGCCGGTCTGTAATAGATCGAAAATCTAGTGCAATGAAAATAGACAAAAATGACGAAGATCAATCGAGCTTTTGGGTTTCGTACGCGGACTTGATGGCAGGTCTGCTCTTTGTTTTTATACTGCTAATCGGCGCTGTCGTCGTAAAATACGTCCTAACTCAAAAACACCCTTGAAAATAAAGAGCAAGCCATCATTACAGCTTTAGCACATGAAAAGACGCCCGGTAGAAATTTTCACCCTTGAAGAGCTAAATGACGCCCTAAAAAGCGAGCTTTCAAAGATAAGCGACGAAAACATACATTTAAAAATCAAATGAAAATTTTTGTCATCCAAATAGACGCCCTAAAAGAAAAACTAGCCCAGCTCATAGATGAAAAACAAGGACGCAAATGCGAGCATAAAAGAGCCAAATGCTAGTATGTTGATCTAAATCAAAAATGATCGTGCTAAATGATTAATTTCATCAAAAGATAGAGCTAAGCGACGCAAATGCAAGCAGCGAGATACTCAGCCAAGATCGCCTTTTGCTCGAGCAAGTGAGCAAAAAGAGGCTGAATATGACGAGCTTTTCAGGACTTAAACGTCACCCGTGATAGGGTCAAAAACCCTAACTGGCATAAGGGTAAAAGTGATCTCAGCCTTAAAAGATAGGCTGGGATCGAGCATCGAGATCGATCAAACTCAGGCGCGCTAAAAGCTTAGCCTCATCAGTGCTTTTTGATAAGGGCAGTGCGGTCTTAAAAGAAGAAGTCAAAGAGAGCTAAAGGCCACGCTTAGTAAGTATTTTGACGTGCTTTTAAATGATAAAGAGATCGCCTCAAACATCGATCAGATCGTCATAGAGGGCTTTACAGATAGCGATGGAAGCTACATTTACAACCCAGAGCTTTCGCAAAAAGAGCCTATGCGGTGATGGAGTTATAAACTCATTTTAGCAACGATGCGCGCCTTAGAAAGCTGCTTATCGCAAGTGGCGAAGCTACAACGAGCTAGTTTTTGAAAGACGGAGCCGAGGATAAGGACGCTTCAAGGCGCATCGAGATCAATTTCACCTCAAACAAAAGAGGCTATCAACGAGAGATAGAAATTTGGAGTTTAAGGGTGATTGATGGAAAATTCGCTTTAAGAGAGCGAGAATTCGGCTTTTAAAGAGATGATCTGCTAGAGCGAGTTTAACGGCAACAAAGCAGAAAAGCTAGAGTATTTTCTAAAGGCTGATCTTGGTGGCATCAAAGCCATCGTATCTCACGACTCAAGCCAGTCAAATGCTATGTTATAGCCTAAGTCTTTTGCATAGCTAAAAGGGCTTAATTACACTGACGTCATCTCTCATCTAAGCTCAAATTGAGCAATATCCAGTTGGAGAATTACAATGGTACATGAAAATGGCATGAAATTTTTGTGAAAGAGGAGCGTGAGAAATGTGCTAAAGAGCGCTAGCAAAGAGTAAAACGCTCTTTATAAAAACGAGGGCGTGGCGCAGAGTGAGGCTGAGCTTGGCTTTTATCACGCAGGCAAAAATAAGATAAATGAGTGAGCAGTGGCATAAGGCCTGATATATTCTTGCCCTCAGGCACTGGCACAAGCGCATGCTACCTAGCAAAGCACACTGACCTTAGAGTCTTTACCGCCTTGCGTAGGGATAGTGACTATCTCAAAAAGCAAAATTTACGAGCTAGATAAAGATAGCAAAGTCAAAATTTAAATCCCCCAAAGAAGTATCATTTCGGAAATGGTACCCTGAGCTTTATGAGATGGCTTGAAGTGTGCAAAAGTGGCGTGGAGTTTGAGCTTATTTACGACCCCAGTGGGCTTTATGACGCTCTTTTTGCAATTTAGACAAGCGTAGGGGATAATTACTATATATCCACCGTGGCGAGACTTAGGTAACATTACACAAAGCAAGATATGAGAAAAACTAAAAATAAAGGATCATAAATGAAGTTTTTGCACAGTAGCGACGCTGACTTTGAGTAGATTACTACGCAGTTTGTTGGACGAGCGACAATGACACGAGTGCCGTTATGCCAGTGGTTACAGGGCATCATCAGACGAGATAAGAAAAGACATGGCGATAGCGCGCTTGCCCAGATAAGTATTGATAAACGTAATGTCACAGGCAAAACGACATAATAATCGACGTAAAAGAGATGGAAGCGGCCTACAATTCGCTAGATAACGCCCTAGAGTGGCTCAATGAGCCATAGACAGGGATAAAAAGCTATCACGAGCGCACAAAACCAAGCGACTGGACCTGCAAGGACGAGCATGACATCTTGCTTGGCGCAAAATACACCCAGTTGATCGCGCTGGGCCTTTATATCCCGAGTGGCAAGGCTGCATATCCCTAGCTCACTCTCATGAATGCTATCCCAGCAGTCGTAGCTGGCGTAAAAGAGATCGCAGTTTGCACCCGCAGCGCCGGTGGCAAGGTAAATCCTCTGCTTCTTTGCAGCGATGCATCTATGCGGCATCAAAACAGCCTTTCAAAATAGGCGGTGCAAGTGCGATCGCAGCGATGGCTTACGGCACAGCGACCGTGCCAGCAGGTCGATGTCATCGCAGGACCGCAAGCATCTACGTAGCGACTGCTAAAAAGCTAGTTTATGGCGACGTAAATATCGATATGATCGCTGGTCCAAGCGAGATAGGCGTGATCGCTGATGATAGGTGCGGACCCTCGCCACGCAGCGATCGATCTACTCTCAGAAGCCGAGCATGACGAGATCGCAGTGCTCTTGATAACGCCAGTGGAGGCTTTTGCAAGGGCGGTGCAAAAGGACACATAGAGGACGAGCTAAAAACTCTAAAAACGCGAACCAATCGCTAGTGCTAGCATGAGAAACAAAGCCGCTATCATCGTCGCAAAAGACTTGCAGGAGTGCTTTTAAGCTGATGAATGAGCTTGCCGTGGAGCACCCAGAGATCGCTACAAATGACGCTTTGAGCTATATGGACGAGGTAAAAACACGCTGGAGCGATATGGACATTCCACGCCTGAAGCGATGGGCGACTACATCGCTGGACCAAAAGCACACCTTGCCAACTGGCGGAAGTGCGAGAGTTTTACTCGCCGCTTGGAGTTGAAAAATTTCATGAAGCGAAGCTCTATCATCTCAGTTAGCAGAAAAGGCATCATGCACCTTGGCAAACCATGCATGCAGCTAGCCGAAGCCGAAGGATTAACGGCTCATAAAAGATCAATCGCCGTGAGGTTAGAGGATTAAAAATGAATGTGATTTTTAGAAAATTTGAATACTTTTTCTAAAAATCTTTTTAAAAATATTTTTGCTTTTAAGAAATATTTTTGCAACTTTTATAGGGAGTATAGTAAAATCCATCACAGAAACTACTAAAAAGGAGTTGATATGAAGTTAGAACTTATACTGCAAACCGGAGCTTCAGGAAACTATTATTTAGATCAAGCTAAAAATAGCGAGAAAAGGCGTTAAACGCCATCTCTGCAAATAGCGAGATCAAAGCATCAGGTGCACCCATGCAAATCGCGAGAGCTTACTTTCGCAAACAAATGTCGTAAATGAGGGCATGGTAAATGCAAACGATATGATGAGTATGCTTCAGATCGCCGACTCAACGCTTTTTAAATTGAAGCGAGGTGCGGACAAGATCGGCGAGCTATCAACAAGCGCTCAAACCCAGCTCTTTCAGCGAACGAGCAAAAAGGTATAAAGGTGAGATAAAATGCGCTAAAAATGCGATGAGCGACAGCGTAAAAGAGGCCAATGAACGGTAAAAACGTTTTTGACGCCGAGCTTGGCTTTTTCACGAGCGAGGGCACAAAAATATAAAATTAGCCTATCGTCTCTTTTTAAATGTTAAAAGAGGATGGCTCAAATTCTGGCGATATTTTGAAAAATATAACTCACTCTCGCTCAGAGATCGGTTCGACACAAAATGCTGTATTTAGGGCATGAACGCTCTAGCTGCTAGAAGCGTAGCAAAATGCTAATAGCGTAGAGAACCTTGATAGTAGCGACATCAGCAAAGAGCTTGGAAGAGCAAATTACAAGCACCTGAAAAACTACATGCTGCCTCTTTGAGCTAGAAGCTCACGACACTACGAGCTGGCTGCAAAACTAGATAAACTTCTAGGCGAATAAATTACCGGTCTTGTGCTGGTAAATCTCTTTTATTTCTATGCTTTACTTTTGATTTTAGAATATATTTCAAATCAGATTGATATTCTCGTTTGAAAACTATATAGCGTGCCCTCAAAACGAAGGTTAAGTAATTATTCTTTTAGATGAGATATGCAATGTACAATTTTGGGTACAGATGCTATACATTTTCGAGAAAGTCCTTTGAAAGGGTATAGACGCTAATCAAATTTACTCAAAAGATAAAAAGCTGTCCAAAGCAAGAGTATATATGCCAAAATAGGGCATAGACACATACAAAAACATTAAATTCTGTCACTTTTCGCACTTTCGGTCGCGAAAACTAACGATTATAGGCTGGAGTAAATTGCGAAATTAAAGGAGATTGGATGCAGACGCCCAAAAGGGCGGGGCTTGTTAGCCCTCTATGCTAGTTTTAGATTTTACCAACTTTTGGGTGTTTTAGTTTCTTGATAGCCGAGCTTTCTATCTGGCGGACGCGTTCACGAGTGACATTTAGCGCCTTGCCGATCTCTTCAGAGTGTGCGGTCGCTCTCATCTTCAAGCAGACCAAATCTCATCGAAATAACCGCCTTTTTCGCGCTCATTGGCTGCGCAATGACACATCGTCGATCTGCTCTCTAAGGTCACTTTTTAAACGTGATCTATCGGTGATAGAAGTTTTGTCCTCGACAAAAATCTCCAAAGTGCCATCCTTCGTTTTGCGATCGAGAGCTTCAAGGCTGATAGGCTCTTTTGTGATCTTGATCACCTGTTTTACCTTATCGACGCTTAGGTCCGACCTCTTTTGCGATGACGCTTACGTCAGGCTCTTTTGCCTCTTCTTGGGTATTTTGCCGGTTGATTTTATTGATACGATTGATCGTCTCTATCATGTGGATAGGTATCCTGATCGTCCTTGCCTGATCAGCGATCGCGCGCGAGATAAGCTCGGCGGATCCACCATGTGTGGCATGGGTTGAAAGTATGGCCTTTTCCTATATTCAATTATCAACCGCCTTTCACAAAGATCCGATGTTGCCTCTTGGATGAGATCTAAAAACGGCAAGCCCTCGTTTGTGTAGCGTTTTTGCGATACTACGACTAGACGGAGGTTTGACTTAGCCATTCTAGCTTTTTGCTTCGTCCGAGAATTTACTTTCCAGCGTTTGATCTGCTCCAAAATCTCTTTTAGTCTTGCTGGCTCAAGGTCAAAGCCTTGTTTGCTAGCCTCTTTTGTCGTAAAAAGCTTTTTGATCTCGACGTGGGTTGAGACCATCGTAGCCTCTGGCACGCGAGCTGCGATCTCTTCTTTTGTAAAAGCATTGATATCTTTTAAGATGCTTTTTGTGATTTTTCTTTAGCTCGTCACTAAACATCGGTAAGCTGATACTCCAAGCGTTTTTAGCTCTCTATCAGAATCATCGTCGCTTTTGAGGCTGTCTCCATTGATTTTGACGATCTCACTGATTAGCTTACTTGTTGGACCAAGATCCATCAGCTTCTCTTTTAAAATGTCTTTAAATGCAAAACGTGGCGTCATCTTTGAAGCTGTGTCGTCGCTTAACTTTATCTTGCTTATTTGCGGTCTTTAGCCACTCTTTTTAGCCTTTTCAAGGGCTTTAAAGCTTTCTATAACTTTTTCTGCGCGCTTGTCGTTTTTGGCTGATTTTTGTAGAGCTTTCGTTCTCCTCGTTCTCCCTCATCCTCTTCGTCTATATCCTCTTCGCCATCTTCATTTTCATTTTCGCTCTCATCCTCAAAAGCTTTTAAAAAGCTCTTTTACGCGGCGTTCTCTGCTGATAAGCGGCTCTTTTAGTAATCAAGTATAAAATCGATCAAAAGCGGCACCGAGCAAAATGCATCGATGATGATATCTTCGCCAAGCTCCGATCCTCTTGCTGATCTCCACCTCTTCTTCTGGTAAGAAGCGCGATCTGAGCCCATCTCTCGTGAGATACATCCTTACTGGACTATCTGATCTTGACCACTCTAAAAGGTCGCTCTCGCCTGAAAAAGATCAAGGGTCTTCGTCGATATCTTGGTCGCTTTTTGAGCATTTTCTTGACGTTTTTAGCATCAGCTCAAATTCTAAGTTTTCGCAGCCTTCAGCAGATGTGATGAGCTGGACTTTGTTTGTTTTGCGAGTTGTTCTATCTTCTTTACTATCATGTAGCCGTCGAGCTTTGTCTAATAATTTTACTAATTTTTCGTATGTCAAAAAGCCTTTTGCATTTTCAACAAAAAGCTCTTCTATCTGAGAAAAAGAGTCTTTTAGCGGCGCTCATCAAATTTCCTTTCAAATCGTATCATTGTGATGATAGTGGTTTAAAAAGAAAGTGGATTATACCCAAAATGAGTCTATAAAAGAAAGTTGGAACGATGATTGCTTAGTAATTCTAAAAATCAAATTTCTGATTAGGGAGTCCCATGCAAAATGGTTGTTATCAAGCCACTGCTGGCATGGTAACGCAGTTTGAACAGACTAAAATGTCATCTCAAACAACCTCTGCAAATGTAAATACGATCGGCTCACTACAAGCGAAACGACGTAGTCATCGGCGACTGTACGAGAATTTCTTAAAGAGACACAAGATGAGCTTCCGATAAAAATCACACAAAGACGGAGCTAAAATTACAAATAGAACGCTTGATCGCGGCGCTGCCAGCGAGCGAAGAATACACCGACTTTAGTGCTGGTGGCTTTAAATACAGCTCAAAACACGCTTGACTTTGCGATAGAAAGAGACGCATTTTTCTTAGTCGATACTCCAAATGGCGTAAAACTAAGCAAAAATGGCTCTTTGCCTATGACGGCGACGGATACATCGTCACAAAAAGAGGTTATAGGGTGCTGCCAAGTGGCTATGAGGACGCTAAAATCCGGTCAAAGAGGCATCAAGTGCCACAAGGCGAGGTCTTAACCGTCTGATAAAAAATGAGTCTATACTCAAATAACAATCAATTTTCTACAATTTGCATCGCTCAGCCAAGAGAGAGAAGAGATCTGAGGTTGCGACAACCTCTTTGAAACGAGAGTTCTGACGACATAACCGCGAGCTTGACGAGGCTGATAGCGTGATGCAAGGCACGCTCAGATGTCGAAACGCAAAATCCAGTCTTAGAAATGGGTGGGTCTAATAGAAACCCAACGCTTAGTTGATATGTATCAAAGGTATGACAAGCCACATGACTGACCTTAACCAAGATGCTGTTCAAAAACCAGCCCTAAAAAGCATTAAAAGGATAAAACTCATGATGAGATCACTTTACACTGCGGCCACTGGCGCTGATCGCCGAGCAGACGGAGATAGATCGTAACCTCACACAACATCGCAAACGCTCAAATACTCTATGGATACAAGAAAAATAGGGCTGAATTGCTTTGATCTTGTATGCGATCAAGCTCATGGAGTACGCAGGACAGCGACAAGCCAGACACGACTATGTCGACAGGTATCGAAGTGGGCCTTGGCGTGCGCCCAACGACGATAAATAAGATATCTATCTCAGGGCTATTTTAAAGAGACTAGCAACAACCTAGATATGGTCACATAGCTGGCAGCGGCTTTTTTCAAATTCAACTCCTGATGGCGACATCACTGCACCAGAAACGGCGCATTCACGATGACAAACGGCACGATCGTAAATAGCGACGGCTACCAGCTCATCCCGCAGATCACGGTCCCCTGCAAATGCGACGCAAATTCAATAGGCACAGATGGCACCGATCTCAGTGCTGCAAGCTGAGCGAAACCGATATGGCTCAGATAGGTCGAGATCGAGCCAGTACATTTCATAAACCCAGCTGGTCTTCACTCGATGGGGCGATAACAACTACCTTGCAAAACAAGCGCTAGTGGCGACGTGTGGTAGGTGCTAGCTAGGCTTGACGGACGTGCACGATCAGACAAGGCTTTGGTTGAGATGAGTAACGTGCAGCTGGTTGAAGATGACTGACCTGGTCACGCGGTCAGCGCGCATACGAGAGCAAACTCAAAGGCGATGACTACGAGTGACCTCGATGTTAGAGATAGTAATGGACTTAAAAGGTGGGTGATATGGACGCGACTTTGGCTATTGTTGGACTTATACTCGTTGCTTTTACGCTTGATGTTTTTACTTTGTCAGATAGGGACCCCCGATGGCAGGGGTCCCAAAGTCGAGTGCATTCGATCTATAGACTGATCCATTGGCGAGTCTTCGTCGTTGCTCTAGCTCGCTGGACTCTGCAAAGTGCTTTTTCAGCTAATTTTTATCCTTTTGTTTCATATTAACAAATAACCCCAAGGTTGTGACGACCACTCGACAAGTCCATTTCATAGCTTTGCTGAAGAGTTTGCTAGCTCTTTTTGATCTTTTCTACGTATTTTTCCGCTATAGAGCATCATACCAGGCTAGTGCAGTTTAGTGAGCGTCTGGGTCGCAGCTCTTTTCAAAGAGCTCCCTTTTGCCTGTTCGGCGTCTTGTTTCTACGCCATTTCCGTCATAGTGATAAAAAGTGCAAGTCCGCTCAGTATCCGTCGCCATCTTTTTAGCTCGCAAGCTCTTAAAAACTAGCTCTTTTTGACTTTTTGATAGTTTTTATCTAAGCGTATAGACAAAAGCCAAGCACGCAGCTAAAGCCGTCGTTTAGCTCGCAGCCCTTTTTGGTGTAAACCTGGCTGCATTTTTGTTATTTGCATCTTTTTATGTAGTCCATGTCGTGAGAGTACGCCCACGCTACTGCAAAGCGCCTGCGTGTTTTAGCTCATGCAAGCTTTTGTAAAACTCGCCCGCTTTTTGGTAGTTTTTGCTCTCTTGAGATATTACCTAAGCTCGATAGCAGCTTTTTACGGTATCTTCGTTTTGCGCACCTAGACTCAAAGCTCTTTTTGGTCTCGTGCACTCCACAAAAGCAGCTCGCAGAGGCTAAAAACTAAAGAAAGTCTTTTCATTGCTCTGCCTTTTTGTAAAATTAAATAAGTTTAGATAAAAAGCTTTAAATTATAGTAAATATCAAATTAATACCCAAGCTTATCTAATAAATTTCTCATATCGCTAGCCCTTTTTAAAGCCCTAAGCTCGCATGATCTTTTGAAAGTAGCTTTTGGCAGTCGTTTGTCTCCTTTTTTTGCCGTTATCTAAAAGCACGTAGTTTAAAATCTTGCATATCTATTTATTATGATAGTTTGATTAAGCTCACTACCCACGTCAGTTGTAGCCATTTATGATAGATGAGCGCAGCGCTGTAACAACCCCTCTTTCATATCATTTTCGCAAACGCTAGTAAAAATATCTCTTTGTAGCTTTTTGCAAAATCTTTATCATCGCTTGATGAGTTATACTCCATAGCGGCTTTGTAACAGCTCGTTAAATTGCTCTTATATCGCCCTCGCTTGGCACATCTCGTCAAATTCTGCATTTAAAAGCACAATGAGATAAAAACAAAAATCAACTTTTTCATAAACGCTCTTTGGTGAAAATCTTAACTATCTCGCAAAGCCTCTTTAAGACCTAGTTTGCAGCTTTTCAGCCATTTCTTTTCTGACAGCTTTTTATCCTTTTTTGTCCTATGCCATGATAGTAAAGTATGCAAGATGTTTTGCACCCACTTGCGCTATCTAGCCTGCACGCTTTGTTGTAGTATCTAAACGCCACTTCATCGTCTTTTCTACGCCAAGGCGTCGTCGTAAAGGCTGGCTAGGTTGATATGCAAAGCATCGGCAGAAAGTCAAGCTTTGCAAGCTTTTAAAAATAGAGCTTGCTAGCCTTTTCATACTCTTTTTGCTCTTGATATAAAGCTCGCTGGGTTGTCGCAAGATATACTAAAGTCGCTATCACAAAGCCTTTTTGTAAAAGACTTACCGCTTCTTTGTAGTCGCGCTTTACGCACGGGTGTTGTGGTATAAAACCGCCAGGTTGTAGCATCCTTCATGAAATTGCTCGCAAACTTCTTTGTAAAGTATCAGCAGCCTTTTTGTAGTCTCTTTTACGCCGCCGCCGTTATTACTATAAAACTGCGACGTTAAAACAGCTTTGTATAAAAGCTGAGATCGCAACCTTTTTAAAAGCATCTAAAGCCTTTTTGTGATCTTTTCATCTCTTGATACTCAACACCAAGGTTGTGGCGAAACCCGTTATTGCTCTCATCGCAAAGCTTTGCTGAGAATTTCTAGCGATTTTGTCGCGTCTCACAAGTCCGCTTTTGTAAAAACTCAGCTGAGATAGATGCATGCGTCTACAGTACAGCTCGCACTCACTTTTTGTAAACTCCAAATAGCCTTTTATACTCATCATCGCTGTATTTCGCGGCTAAAAATCAATACCAGTTATCCTCGATATTGCAGCTGGTTTGTTGAGGGATTTTGATCTTTGGGTTTGTTGTTAAGGCTATTAGATTTAGTGTTAAAAATATTGAGTAAAAGCATATCTTTTTCTATAGAAATTTTCTTTACTAAATTTTTGTTGTTATTTTATAGAAGTAGTTTTAAAATGCGAGCAAGCAGTTCATTTACAAAAGCAAAAACGCCTCTTTAAATGTAGAATTTACTAAATTCCTTTGCTAATATTTTGGCTTTTTATGAAGGTACGTGACATTTAACTACGTTTTTAAACCATCTATTCCTATCTTTATGGGCTATTTTTCCGCTTGGTGTCGCCTTTGGCGTGCTGGCAAAGAGCATGGGGAGTGAGCGCATTTATCGCCATGGCGCTTAGCATGCTTGGATACGGCGGAGCAGCGCAGTTTATGATGCTCTCGCTCTTTGAGTGTTGGCACGAGCTACGTTGAGGTCTTTATCGTGAGCTACTCTTGTAAATTTGCGCCACACTTTTTATGGAATTTCACTTTTAAAAAGAGTATAGCGGGGATCAAATAGGCTTTTAAACATCGCTTTTGCTAACAGATGAGACCTTTGCGATATTTAGAGTAGGGCTAAAAAGATGCCAGTGATCGAAGCTTTGTCTTTACCGCTAAATCTCTTTATCTTGGTCATACTGGGCGGCTGGGAACGCTTTCTTGGTGCGATACTGGTGACTTTTATCAAGACCGATACAAGGGGACTTGAGTTTAGTTTAGACCTCGCTTTTTATAGTAGTCGTCATCGAGATGTTTAAAAATGATAAAAATCTACCGCGTGCTCTTTTGCGGCGGTCTTTTTGGCGTGCTTGAGTGAGCCTATTTCAGCTAAATTTGTGCTGGTTGGCTCGATGGCGCTTTGTTTTTGTATTTTTGCTTTTGTTTAGGATAGAACCTGATAAGTGTAAGCTCAAGCGAGATGGTGCTTTTTGTGGCGGTGCTTTTTAAGCGCCTTGGCTACTTTTTATAACGAGGGCGACGCCGTTTTATGCGTTGAAAACTATAAGTCAAAACCCTTATTTGGAGCGCCATTGAGAAGCATATGGGCATGATGATAATGGTCGTTTTTGGTCTGCTACGGGCTAAAAAGATGACAGGTAGCGAGTTTCCATACGGCTTAAGCGAGATAGTGGCGGTTTTACGGCTGTTTTGGTGCATTTGAATTTAAAATGCCCTTCTTAGCATAGTCGTTTCAACTGGGATTTATATGCTTTTGATAAGAATTTTTAAATAAATATAAATTTTCACGAAAATTAATAAATTTCTCAAATATAGGACGTTATAATGCTCTAGCAAATCTTAATGCAAAGGAGCTAAAATGCGTTTAATCTTTTAGGCGGTGTTACTCATGATTTTAGGGTGCTACTTTTAGCGGTTGCTAAAGCCAACCATCTACATCCTAGCTACTGGTGGAACGATAGCAGGAAAGCGGCTCGAGGCTCGCTTGATTCAAGCTATACTTCTGGAACTGTTACGGTCGATAAACCTATCGCAGCCGTGCCAGATATCAACAAGATCGCTACCATAAAAAGGCGAGCAAATTCAAATATCGGCTCTCAAGATATGAATAACGAAGTTTGGCTTAAGCTTGCAAATAGAATAAATGAGCTTCTAAACAGCGGCAAAGCTGATGGTATCGTCGTTACTCACGGCACAGATACTATGGAAGAGACAGCTTACTTCAATTGAGTCGTCAAAAGCGACAAGCCAGTTGTGCTTGTAGGTGCGATGAGAAATAGCGGCTCACTAAGCGCAGATGGCCCTCCAGAATTATTTAACGCTGTAAATGTGAGCTATCAGCAAAGATAGCGTAGGCAAGGAGCGTTGTAGTTGCTATGAATGATGAAAATCACGCGGCTCGTGAGGTGACAAAAACTAACACAACAGGCGTTGATACATTTTAAATCACCAAACAGCGGCAAAATCGGCACAGTCTTTACGGCAACGTAAAATACTATATGAACCCACTCAGAAAACACACAGCAAGCTCAGCATTTGATCTAACTGGCGTAAAAGAGCTCCAAGAGTCGATATCATCTACTCTCACGCAAATGACAAACCCTGACTTTGTAAATGTAGCTGTTAAAAACGGCGCAAAAGGTATAATTAGCGCTGGTCTTGGCAACGGCAACCCCTCACTTTAGCGTGCTAGAGGGCTCTTGGCGAGGCTTCAAAGGCTGGCGTAGTGGTAGTTCGTGACTCACGCGTGGGAAGCGGCGAGACAACTATGAACGGCGAAGTCGATGACGCAAAATACGGCTTTTAACATGCGACAACCTAAACGCTCAAAAAGCTAGAGTGCTTTTGATGCTTGCTCTTACAAAAACAAGCGACAAAGCTAGAAATTCAAGAGTTTTTCTTAACTCACTAAGCTTAATTTTTAGCGGAGATATCGCGAGTGCTTTTTAAGTGAGCTTTGATTTTTCTCATTTAGTAGAAAAATTATGCGTAACTTTAAATCATCTCACGATATCCGCTCGTGGCTGGATCTATCAAATTTATAGCTCCGTCTCTCTTTTTAAATTCACATAAATTAGGCTCTAAAAATGGGGATTAGCGCGCACTACTACGCCTACTCGCAAGATGATATAGAAAAATGATCAAAAATGGCGGTGACGGCGAGCTTTTTGGACGAATACGACATGGATAAGATGTGGGACGCGATGTGTAAGATACTAACTGGCAAGAAATTTCAAGCAGAGGCTTAAGACTGGCGATATTTTTAGCTCAAATGAGCCTTTTAGCTGGGCTATTTTTGGACGTAGTGCGTTAAACGAAGAGCTAAGCGAGATGATCTCTTACACAAAAGCCACAGATGTAAAAGAGGTGGCTGAGACGTTGAAAAATGCTGATATTAGCGCACTTTTAGCAAAGATAAATTTAAAAGAATTTGCTAGCTCAAACACGTATCCTGATATCTTTGGGAGCGAGCGAGACTTAGAAGATATAAGGGCGAGTTTAAAAGAGCACTTACTGGGCTTTTGTAAATTTTATCAAAATGCTGCCGACAAAGGGCTTGGCGTGATAACAGTAATAGCCTAAATTTCTAAATTTTTAGTGGGCTATTTTGTGGTTTAAATTTAGCCAGTTTTTGTGGCAAAATAAAGTTTATAGAGTGCCTACGTGGCAAAAGATAAATTTGCTATCTAGGCTGCGTGTGCATATACAAAATCTGCCTTTTGTTTTTAGCACCACTGATTAAATTTATATGCCTAGCGCCAAAAGCCATTATCACAGCCAAAAGCAGGCTAATTTGCTAATAAAGCGCTCTTTTATCATAAATTTATAGATTTTTGATTTAGCATTTCATTAAAAGTATCAAGGCATCTCATGAATTCTTGCTATTTTTATCACCCTTGCGCCCATCTCCATGATGCGGTGCATCAATATGACTTATGCGATGAGCGTTGGTATGAGCTTTTGGCTACAAGCACTCGTTTTTCGTGATGGCTGGGCAGCTTTTTCAGCTTGCTTTTGTCTCGTTTAGCTGTATGTTTGGCGTGGGAGCGGTGCTACATCATTTTGAATACGCATTTAAGGCGCTAAATATCATCGCAGGCCTTTATATGCTCTATCTTGGTGTGATGCTCTTTTTGGCAAGGGCGAGCTTAGCATCACAATGTCTCAATTGCCAAGCAAAAAGCAGATGTTTATAAATGGCCTCATCGTTAGCGTCTCAAACCCAAAGGCGTGGATATTTTTTCTCAGCCTTGCTGCCTACATTTTTGGACAAAGATGACCCCATTTAGCCTAACTCGTATGTGCGTGATCACCGTAACGCTTAGTTTTTCATCGAGTTTTTAGCGCTAAATATCTACGCGCTTGGCGGAGCTATGCTAAAGAAATTTTTACAAACACACCTAAGGCTACTTGAATTTGCACCGCCATCATCGTCTGCACGATCGGCGTGCTCTTGCTTTTTAGATAAATTTATCCCTTTTACCTAGCTTTGGCTAAATTTGTCCCAGTTTGCACTACATTTTTAGCAAAAAGGACAAGAGATGAAAAAAATTTTTATTTATATTTACAAATCAGCCATATAGTGGCACGGACAATGCTTACAACGCACTAAGGCTGGCTAGAGCGCTAAAAAGAAAAGGGCGAAGAGGTTAGATCTTTCTCATGAACGACGCAGTCGATCTTGCGCGAAATAGCACCAAAAAGCCAGAAAACTACGACGTTGATCTAGTAGCGATGCTAAAAGGAGCTATACGCTGGTGGCGCGATGCTTAAGGGTTTGTGGTAGCTGCCAAAAGCAAAGGTGCGGTTTGCATGTGGGAGAGCCTTATTTTTGAGGCTGAGGGTGAAAGGCAGTATGGATATCTTGTCCGAGTGGGTGAGAGAGTGCGATCAGGTGATGACATTTTAGAGCAAAAAGGAGAATTTATGAGTTTGACATTTAGTGTAAAAACAAAAAGAAGCTGCTTTGGTGGATATGCAAAGGCGCTAAGCGAGCGTAAAATTTCAGCTCTTGTTGAGGGGCTTTTTCTTTTAATAGCGAGCAGGAAGAGCCAAGCGCAAATGAGCTGGGTGCTGACGTGATGATAGCAGGCGTGTGGCAAAAGAGCGTTCGTGGCTTTGAGCTAAACCACGAAGATGGCGAGTATATCGTACGTGTTTATACTCCAAGTGGCGTTGGCGACTGGCAGATCGCGCCTGAGCTACTCTCAAAGCTCTCAGCTCAAACAGGCTCAAAAATAGAGTGCGACAACGAAAAAATTTATGATAGTGAGCAAATTTTAGAAATTTGACTACGAGGCTGACATCGTAGCTGGAGCTTGAGCGTTAAAAGATATAAAAGAGAAAAAAATCAAACGCTTTATATCTCTGGCGTGGGGCGTGACGTGGCGTTTGACGCGGTTATGGTAGATGAAATCTTTGCTAGTGCCAGCCCTGCGGCTCGAGTTTGATGAGATGATGAGGCAGGTGCAGTATCTTGACGCATACAGCGCAAAGAGCACCTCTATCAAGACAAAGACAGCAACGAGTCTGGCGCATATACGCTTAGTGAAAATTTCACCGACCATCTTGCCTTTATGCCCCATCTCCGTCGTGGCAGGCGCAAGAGGCGCTCGGGGATCGCAAGGTCTCACGCTGGGTGCTTACGCTAGTTGTGGGCGTGGATGATAGTAACGCTCACGTGCTTGATGAGTGCGAATATGGAGCTTTCATGGCGAATTTACCAAAAGAAAAATACCGCTTCATCGACGCTGCAAACGTGCTTGTTGAGCCACTTAGTGAAGATGAGATGAAAGAATTTTGCAAAAAGGCAAAGGTATCAAATTGAAGCTTTTAAAGCTAGTATTAAAATTATGCTTTATAAATATTTTTTAGTCAAATTTTCATAATTAAGTTTTATTTATGCGTAATTGACGTATAATTTACGCCAAGAAAATTTAAAAAGGAGCAAACAATGAGAGAAATTTCTAGGCGAAATTTTCATGAAAATGGGTGCTACTGGCGCATTGGCACTTGCTGCTAGCAGTGCAAATGCTGGAGTTTTTAGAGGCAAAAGATATTAAATTTGACGAAGAGTATGACGTCATCGTCATAGGCACAGGCTTTGCAGGCTCGATGGCTACTTTGCAAGCGCTAAAACGCGGTAAAAAAAGTGCTAATGATCGAGAAAATGGGACGAAGTGGCGGCAACTCAGTCATAAATGCTGGCAATATGGCTGTCCCAAATAATGAGATTTTCAAAAAGCAGCAGGCATAAAAGATAGCAAAGAGGCTTTTATCGCTGACTGCCTAAAAGATGGTCAGAATTTAAACCATGTCGATCTGCTTGAAGTCATCTATGACCGCGCAAATGACGCTTTTGAATACCTAAAAACGCTTGGCGTTGAATTTCACTGGCAAGGTGATCTCAGCGAGCGGTCACCTATAAAACGTGCGGTTCAGTCTAAAAACACAAGTGGCGCAGGATACGTTTTTGCCTATGCACGATGCGATCGATAAAAAATCCAAATGCCGTGACAAAAAGAAGGACTCAAATTGATGATTTTATCATCGATGAAAATGGCAGGGTTGTTGGCATAAAATGCAGGGAGGATTATAGATTTGATCATCAGCTTGCAAATGATGATAAGGAAAATAAAAACTGGCACGCCAAAATGCTTTAAAGCAAAAGATGGCGTCATCCTTGCAGCAGGAGGTTTTAGCTCTGATAAGTGGTTTAGGATGCAGCAAGTGCCGTATCTAAAAGACAATATCGAGACAGTTAGCCAGCCCGGTGCAACCTCTGGAGCGCTAGTAGCTGCGATGAAGCTTGGAGCAAACCCTATCCAACTTAGCTGGATCCAGCTAAATCCATACACAAAACCCAACTGAAAGAGGCTTTGGCACATCTGCACTTTTTACAAATCACTGCGCAAACGACTACGGCAAGCATCAATCCAAAACAGGCAAACGCTTTATGAACGAGCATGCAGGCCGCAAGGTAAAGAGCGATGCGATCTTTGCTTAGTATGGCGCAAAGCGATAAAAATGACAACTATCCAGTAAATATCTCGCGATCAAGCAGCCGTTGATGCAAACAATATCGCTTATACTAAAAAGGGCGTTGAAGAGGGCTCTATAAAGAAATTTAACACACTTGAAGAGCTTGCAAAAAGCTACAATATCCCGCTTGAGCCATTTTTAGAGACTATTAACTTTCAACGAATATGTCAAAAATGAAAAAAAGACCCTGAATTTGGTAAACCTTTGACAAAAGCTGATGTAAATGGCATTGGCATTACAAAAGGCGCCATTTTTACGCGAGTGAGACTACGCCAAAGATCCTATACTGCATGGGTGGCGTTGAGATAAATACAAAAAGCGCAAGTCATAAGCGCAACTACTCACGAGCCTATCGCAGGTCTTTACGCAGCTGGCGAGATCACTGGTGGCGTGCATGGAGCAAGCCGTCTTGGCACGATGAGCATGGCTGATTGTATGGTATTTGGCATGGTTGCTGGAGAATATCTAATTTATTTTTACTTACATTAGCGGTTTAAATGCCGCAATTTAGCTTGCAAAGAGCGCTTTTGATTATTTATTTAGCTTCTTTTGGTTAAAATCAGCCCACATTACAAAACTAAAGGTTAAAAATGAAACAAAGGCAAAGTTTGGAAATTTGGCGATAACATCGACACCGACATCATCATCGCCGCAAGATATTTAAACACTTCAGACGAAAAAGAGCTAGCAAAAACACATCATGGAAGACGCTGATCCTAAATTGGCTCAAAAATAGCAAAAGGCGACATCATCGTAGCTGGCGAAAGTACTTTTGGCTGCGGAAGCTCAGAGAGCACGCCCCGCTAGCGCTAAAAGAGGCTGGCATAGCAGCTGTTGTGGCTAAAAAGCTTTGCGAGGATTTTTATAGAAACAGCTTTTAATACAGGGCTTTTTGATACTTGAGATAAAAAGAGACTGATGAGATAAATGAGGGCGACACGCTAAAGATCGACGTAGATAACGGCGTCATCGTAGATGAAAGCACAAAAAGAGTATAAATTTAACGCTATCCCACCATTTATGCAAGAGCTTTTTAAACGCTGGTGGCCTTATCGAGTACGCAAAAGCGAAGATGAACTAAGGAGCGGCGATGAAAACTATAAAATTTGCGTTATAAAAAGGCGATGGCATCGGCCCTGAGATCATCGACGAGGCGATAAAGGTTTTTAGACGTTGTAAGCGCTGAGTTTGGTATCAAATCGGAGGTATGACTACAAGCTTATGGGCGGCGTAGCCTACGACGTTTTTTGGCGAGCCATTACCAGATGAGACGCTAAGCTCGGCACTTAGTAGCGACGCAGTGCTTTTTGGAGCGATCGGCGGCGAGAAATGGGACAGCCTGCCAAGGCACCCTAAAGGCCAGAGAGCAGGCTTTTAAAGATCAGAAAAAGAGCTAGAAGCTATGCAAATTTACGCCCAGCCATCATCTTTGACGAGCTAGTGGATGCTAGCACGCTAAAGCCAGAGGTTTTAAAGGGCGTTGATTTTTGTCGTGGTTCGCGAGCTAACTGGTGGGCTTTATTTTGGTCAGCCACGTGAAAAAGGCGAAGATAGAGCGTTTAACACGATGGTTTATACTAACTTTGAGATCGAGCGCATCGCAAAGATCGCCTTTGAGACGGCTATGCTTCGCAAGAAAAAGGTCTGCATGGTCGATAAAGCAAATGTCCTGAGACTAGTCAGCTTTTGGCGCGAGGTGACAAGCGAGGTGGCAAAGGGCTATCCTGAAGTAGAGCTTAGCTTCATGTATGTCGATAACGCAGCGATGCAGCTAGTAAGAGCGCCAGCAAATTTTGACGTCATACTTACTGAAAATTTATTTGGCGACATTTTAAGTGACGAAGCGAGCATGGTTTGTGGCTCGATAGGACTTTTTACCAAGCGCTAGCATGGGCGGCAAAGTGGGGAATTTATGAGCCTATCCACGGCTCAGCGCCAGACATTGCAGGGCAGGGGCATAGCAAATCCGATCGCGACCATTTTAAGTGCAGCGATGATGCTAAGATACGCTTTTGGTGAGAGCGAAGCTGCAAATGCGATAGAAAATGCCGTAAAAACAGCGCTTGCAAAGGGATATAGAACAAAAGATATCGCCGCTTTTAACGCAGTTGAAATGTGCTCAACAAGCGAGATAGGCGACGTGATAGCAGGATTTATCAAAAATGAAAAACACGATCACTGAAGCACTGATCTACGAGGCGCAAGGGCTAAAAGACGATGCGCTTGAAATTTATAAAAACATCTTAAAACAAGACCCATCAAACAAGGATGCCCTTAGCGCGATAAACCGTCTGAGCGGACTTCGCAAGGAGCGCGTGATAAAAACGAGCAGATGAAAGAGTTTTTATCAGGATGAAAAGTGACGAAGAGATAAATGAATTTAAAAGGTGGTTGATAAGATTATGAAGCTTGATGATATCGCTAGGATGGCTATTAGTGAGGTTAGCGCCGAGCTTGAGAAGATAGAGGCGTTGCAAAAGCAAAAAAAGCAAGAAGAGCTTGAAAGGGAGAATTTTAAAAAGAGCTTTTTAGCTATGGAGGCTAGGGGCAAGAGGCGACTGATGAGCCAGCGCTTGAAGCTAAGCGAGCAAAGCGAACCAGAGCCAAAGATAGCGCAAATTTCGCCAAAAGAGCAGGGAGATAAGATGATAGAAATTTTTTCAGCAAACCTTGCTGAGCGCATCGAGAGTGCTTTTTGAGGGCTTAAACAAACTAGCGAGCAAGACCTCTAGCCAAAGGCTCGAGCTAACGACTAAATTTTTAGAATTTACTCTTGCAAACATCGAAAATAGACTACAAAATCTCTCAAAATAATAAATTTGAGGCAAAAACTGGTACAAGCATTTACAAAAATAGTGAGCTAGACTTCTTTAGATCGCTATTTGCCCCTTTTAGCAAGCGCGTCTATCTGAGTCGGTGGCTGCGTGAGAGATGCGCTTTTGGGGCGAGAAATTTATGATTATGACATCGAAGTTTATGACATAGAGCCTCTCCGAATTTGACGAGCTGATGGCTAGCATAAGAGCTAGTGGTGTTGGCAAAAGCTACTTCATCTACAAATACAAAAACTACGATCTTGGGCTGCCACGAAGCGAGAGCAAGACTGAGAATTCGCACAAAGACTTTTGCCGTAAGCTACATAAATGATCCAAGCCTTGCAAGCCTTAGGCGTGATTTTTACAGTAAATGCCATGATGATGAATATCTTTAACGGCGAGTACTGAGACTTTCATGGCGGTAAAAGGACCTTGAGAGCAAGACGCTAAGGCACATCGATAGTGAGAGATGAAAGAAGATCCGCTAAGGGTGCTGCGTGGCGTGCAGTTTAGCGCTAGGCTTGGTTTTAGCATAGCTGACGAGACGATCGCACTCATGAAAACACTTGATCTAGCGCATCTAAGCAAGGATAGGATAAATACCGAGCTCATTAAATTTTTTCGCTCAGAGCATCTTGAAAAAGGGGCGTTTTATCTTTTTAAGCTTTCTCTTTTTGAGCAATGTTTTGGCGTGCAAATTCGCAAGAACGATGAGTTTTTGGCTGAGCTAAAGAGCGCTAGAAAATTTCGTGGATGATGAGAGGCTATTTTTATATATGCTTTTTAGTACATTTGGAGCTTGATGCAAAGGAATTTTAGAGAAAAATGCGCCTGCCAAAGAGCTACTTTTCTATCTTTAAAAAGAGCCATTTTTAAAGCATGCCAAGTGATAGAGAGCTACTAGAAAATCGCTCTAAATATGCCCTTAAAATCGTGGCTTGGAGCTTATAATAAAGAGCGCATAGAGCGTGCAAAAAGAGCTTGGGGATCTATGAGCGTAAATTTGAGCCAAAGATCGATGTGAGCAGAGATCTTGGCGGCTGGCTTTAAAAACGAGATGATAGCAGCTGAGATAAAACGCAGACAGGAGCTTGTACTCAAGCTATCTAGCAAAGCGCAAATTTAGAAAATCTTAATCTTTAAAACTCTTAAAAGCCCATTTTGGCTAAAATGAGCCAGTTTATAACACTTTTTAAGGCAAGAAAAAAACTTATGTTTAACATAGTCCTAGTCCATCCTCAGATACCGCAAAACACCGGAGCTATCGGCAGAATGTGCGTAAATGCAAAGTAAAAGCTGCACATCGTTAAGCCAACTGTCTTTTGATCTGAGCGAAAAAGGCTGTTAGACGTGCTGGGCTTGATTATTGGAAAATCTAGAAGCCAAGTTCGGAGAGCCTAGATGAGTTTTTGGAGCGAAATTTGAAGCCATAAAGAGCGATTTTTTTCTTTGCTACGACTAAGACAAACAGACTTTTACTACGACGCTCAAATTGAGCCGGAGATTTTATATTTTTGGCGGAGAGGCACGGGGCTGCCAAGAGATTTGATGGATATACATTTCCCAAAAACGCCATAACGATCCCGATGGGAAAAAGAGGGCAGGAGCTAATCTAGCCATGAGTGCTGGCATCATCGCGTATGAGGCGATCAGGCAAAACATCTCTAAAGTTTGACTTTAGGAGCGAGGTTTGAGGCGCTCTTTGCATTAGTCTTTGCCGTTTTGATGGCGTTTTGCCCTAGCGAGATAAGCATCGCAACTTATAATGTGCAAAATTTATTTGACTGCAAGGACGATGGCAGCGAATATCCTGACTTTAAATCTAGCACTCTCAAAGTGGGACTGCGAGGGCGGCCAGCTCAAAACTAAAAAGAACAAGGCAGGTCATAGACGCTATAGATACCGACATCATCGCACTTGAAGAGGTTGAAAACGAGCAGGTTTTTAAAGGCTTTGGTTGATGGCAGTGAGTATAAATTATAGCCTTTAGCAAGGCAAAAACTCTCCAGTTGGGCTAGCTCTTGTGTCAAAAGATAAAGCCAAGTGGCAGTGAATTTTCGAAGTGCCAAATGTAAAAACTAGAAACATTTTTAAAGGTCATTTTCGAGGTGGAGGGTAAGAAATGAGCGTTTTTGTTAATCACTTCCCAGCTTATAAAAATGGCATAAATATGCAAAAGAGGCCGAAAAGAACGCTAAGAGCAGCTCTTGGTAACGAGCAAAAATGCCATAGTTTTGGGCGATTTTAACTCACCTTATGGGCAAAAATCCATCTTAAACGATATCATCGCAACTCGTGGATATTACGATCTTTATAGCTTTTTAGCCCCAAAAGATAGATACTCTCATGCAGTCCATGGCAAAAAGCGAGCTATTGATCACGTTTTGCTCTCGCCCTAGCTTTATCGGCAAATGGCGATCTAAGCTACGTTGATGGCAGTTTTGAAGTCTTTAACCAAGCTTTGTGGTCGATGAGCATAGCTTTGCAAAAGAGTGATCTTTACTCAGACCACTTTGCAGCCTAAATTTCAAAAATCTCAACCAAACCAAGTCCTGCTAAAAGTGGCCAGCTCAAAATGAAAATTTAAAAAGAAGCTAAAAAGTAGAAGATCAAAACTATAAAAAGCTGACATAGAGACGCTTTTTGAGCATCCTGAGGATGTGCCAGCACTAGTGGAGCAAAGCTGTTGTCATCTTAAAAGATAAGCATGGCTTTATCATCTCAAAAAATCGCCGTCGGATTTACGTTTATGATCCTAAAATAGCGTCGGTGTGGGCGATGAGCTGACATCTTTGGTCAGGCGAGTGAGTACAAAAGAGGCGCTTGAAGTAAGCTCTTATGAGATCATAAATGAGTACGGCTACAAAAGATGTAAGTGAAAATTTACTTGATAGCTCAAAGCTAAGCATTGCAGAAGTGGCGATGTGATCGCTACATTTCAGGCAGAGCTAGAGGGGCTGGCTACTTGCATACGCCACATGGCAAGATCAGAGTTTATAGCAAAAAGGCTAAAAGATGGCGAGTATAGGCTTTGAGCGGGCGAGGGTGAAAATATATAAAAACGAAAAAGAGATCGTTGTGGAGTAGATGGTTCAAATTTTGAGATATTTTTATGATCGCAGCGTTTGTTTTGTTTGTGATATTTATGATAAGAGGCGTCATTTTGCAGGCGCAAGAGAAGGAGAGAGCAAGAGAGATGATAAGAGAAAAAGAACTTTAATAAAAAGAGTGAGATATGAAAGAGTTGTTACTAGAGATCGGAGTCGAGGAGCTCCCAGCGATACCATTTTTAAGGGAGCTGCCAAACATCAACGCTAAATGGCAGGCTGTGCTGAAAGAAATATAACATCAAAAGCGAGTTTAAATCTACTACACTCCGCGCCGTTTGGTCTTTTTCCATGAGAAAATTCCCGCATTGGCTCAGCCAGATAGCGTGGCTAGCTTTCGTTGGCGCGCCAAAGCAAGTAGCGCTAAAAGACGGAGCTTTACAAAAGGCGTGCGCTTTAGCTTTTGCAACAAATGTGGTATAAGCGAGAGTGAGCAAATTTAAAGAGATAGACGGCAAGAGGTGCTTTACTACGAAAAGAGGTGAGGGCAGAGCCAGTTGCTAAGATAATGGGCGATATGGTCGAGGAGTTTTTAAAGAGCCTTAGCTTTTGGCAAGTCTATGCGTTGGGGCAAACGGCGAGTTTGAGTTTATCCGCCCGATAAGATCGTTTTTGTGCTTGCTGGGCGATGAGGGTCATTCATTACCAATGGCGTAGAGAGCAGCAACTCTACCTATCCTCACAGAAGCATCAGCTACGATAAGATAAAAAATTTTCAAATATAAAAAGAGTATTTTGAGGCTCAAAGAGCCGTGGTGTCGTACTTGAAGCGGACGAGAGAAAAAGATAATCCTTGATGAGTTTGAAAAGATCAGTCAAAAAGTGGGCTCAAAAAGATCGAGATCGATAAAGACTCTGCTAGCTGAAGTAGTGGCGATCACCGAGTATCCAACAGCGCTTCTTGGCTCGTTTGAAGAGGAGTTTTTGAGGTGCCAAGCGAGGTCATCATCACTTCGATGAAAGAAAATCAGCGCTACTCCCAGTCTTTAAAGATGGCAAGCTCGCAAATGACTGTTGTCGTTAGTAACGCCATACACAAGGACTACTCGCTCATCATCAAAGGGCAAACGCGAAAGGTGCTAAGAGCAAGGCTAAGTGACGCGATGTTCTTTGGCAAAAGCGACCTAAGGCCGATTGCTAGCCCAGAAAACTAAAAATATAACCTACCTAAAAGAGCTTGGAGTATCTATGAAAAAGAGCTTAGAGAGCTAAAAGTGGCTAAAAACTAGCTAGCAACTATGATGAGCTACTTAAAAAGAAGCTGGCGAGTACGGGAGCTAGCTAGAGCGAGCTGTGATGCTAAGTGAGGCTGATCTTACAACGCAGATGGTTTATGGATTTACCGAGCTTCAAGGCATCATGGGTGCTTACTACGCAAAAGGCTAAAAATGAAGACGAAAACGTCATTTTTAGCCATAAAAGCAGTATCTGCCAGACGAGGAGGCGCAGTGCCCAAGCAAGGTCTTTTAGCTCGGTTGTGGCACTTTCAAATAAAGCTGATACGCTAATGGGGCTCTTTTAGCATCGGCAAAAATCCCAAGCGGCACGAAAGACCCATACGCTCTAAGACGCGCAGCAAATGGCGTGATAAAGATCGTTTTGGCGCATAATTTGAAATTAACGTAAAAGAAAAGTTTTCAGAAGATATCGCAAAGAGTATAAGAAATTTGACGTTGAAGTGCTTATACATTTCATCCTTGATAGGCTCTATACCTTCTTTGACGCAAACGCTTCTATCGTAAAAAGCGTGCATAAAAGCGGCGAAAAAGGACATCTTGGAGCTAACTAAGATGATAGAGGCACTATGCTAAAATTTCAAGTGAGCCAAATTTTAGAGAGAATTTCTCGACATTTAAGCGCCTTGCAAACATCATAAAAGATGATAAACGTTTAGCAGGTTGATGAGAGCCTCTTTGAGATAGATGCTGAAAAAGGCCTTAAATGACGCGTTTAAAGGCGGTTGATAAGAGCCTCAGCATACGAGCCAAGGCTAAAAAGCGCTATTTGCACTAAAAGCGCAGATAGATGAGTTTTTGACAAAGTTATGATAAACGTTGAAAGACGAGAAAGTGCGAAATAACCGCGTCGCAATCATCGGTCCGATTATAGCGAGATACTAAAAGTAGCTGATATAAAAGAGATCAGCTTTTACATTGCGCCAGCTTTCAGGGCTGCCTAGGCTGGCTTCGATTTACTCCTAAAAATATCAAATCTGGCTCGTAAGCCTTTAGTTTTTACCCCAAAATATCCAAGAACTGAGCTAAAGATAAAATCATGCGAAAGACTTTCGTCTCTTTCTAGCTTTTTAGCTTTTTAAAAGCTCGCTATCAGCTGAAAAGATGATGGCTGGGATGTGTTTTTGCTCATCTGGAGCGATGGAGTAAAGGCAGGCCGTGTAAATATATGCCATTTTCGCCCTAGGCTCTCTCCGTGATCTGAGAAAAAGAACATGGCAACCTCAATTATCTTTTCTTGCTTCAAGGGCGTTTATCAGCTCGCTTTGCAGATAGTCCCTCATATAAAATGGTGTTGTCATAGGTGTTTGCTATCTCATCTGGCGTGCATTTGTTTAGCTCAGCGGTGTCGCAGTTAGGGGTGAGTCTTTAAATTACTTGGGTAGCCTTTGTAGTAGATAGGGCCATGTGAGCCTTGCAAATGTAGCACGATAAATGTAGTGGGATTTGCATCTTTTATGACCTTTTTGCCTCATCAAATATCACTTCATCAAAAGCTGCTGCTCTGTGCTCTGAAGTGTGGTTTTGATCAAGATTGTCGCAAAACGCACCCTTCATCCGCCACTATTGTTGCCAAAAAAAGTATGTTTTTATGCCAAGTTTGTTGATGATATCAACTAAATTTTCTCACGAGCTTTAGCTTTGCGAGTTTGCTAAAATTTTCTCTCGCTTTTAAGTCTGAAAACAGGCAAGGCACGCTAGTCTCTGTGGCAGTCCCGCATGAGTAGAAATTTGTAAAACTTACCACATCTTTTTGCTTTAGTGAAATTTGTTTGTATCGTTTTTAGCGTAGCCATTTTAGCGAGTAGTTTTTGCTCCTTTGTGTCTCGCCAACTATCAAAACTAGAAATTTCTCTTTTTATCGTTAGTAAGCGTTGCGTCATCTGCCACGTAGGTAAAAGGGGCGGTTTTTGACGCCAAAGAGACTTGCTAATCTTATGCCAGAGTAGACTGGGGTAGTATGGAGTAAGACCGTTTGTTTAGAGTACATGTATCTCTAAAAATGGTATGAAAAAATTAGACATGAGCGCAAAAGATAATAGCGACTATGCTAAAGATGCTAATAGCTATCTTTTACTCTGATCTAGAGCGCATTTTTTAAAACCACCATAGCTAATTTTTACAAGCGCTACATATACGCAAGGCAAAGATAGTTGCAAAATACAAAACCACAGATACTAAGCTAGCATTAAAATAGCTAAATGCCTCTTTGTTACAGTGTGCAAAGGACGTTTAGTAGCATGCCTTTGTCTATAATGACGCTGTAAGTTTTGACATAAAAGTAAGAACAGAGATGCGAGCTAATCATGATGATGAAAGATAGCAAGAGGTTTTAGTAAAAATGGCACAAGCAAAATGCAAAAATACTCCAGCAAAAAGTAAAAAGAAAAATATGCACTAATGTAGAGCAAATAAGCAGTATAGAAAAAGATAAGGTAGTTTTGTCTCGATAAAAATCCTAAAAACAAGCCTTTAAATAAAAATATATGAGTTTATGAAAAAGCATATATAGCTAGATAAAAAGTTAAAAATTTACAAAAACTTACTGTCTATATTTTGTCGATATTAGCATTTCTAGACTTCTTTCAGGGCGTAATGATAGAGCTAAATGTAAATGGCTAGAAATTTGAGACAAACTATTTTTCTTTTCTTGTTTTTAGCTTCTTGTTTTTGACTTCTTTTCAGGCTCAGTCTTTTTTGCCTTTTTGAGCTATCTTTTACACTAAAAGCTTTTCTTTGACCTTTTGCATGTCGTTAAAAGCCGATGCCTTGAACCTTCTCAAGCTCCTCGACACTTGTAAACTTATGAGCTTTTCATACTTTATGACGTTTAGTGCACGGCTTTTGTTTAGTCCAAGGCTCATTAGCTCGCTCTTGCTAGCTGTGTTTAGATCAGCGCCATATGCAAGGGCTTGCAAGCGCTAGACAAAAGTAAAATTTTAATCTTTTTCATCTTATCTCCTAAAATAATAATCCATCGTTTTCTTGATCTTGAATGATGTCGTTTGTTGGCGTATTTTGCGGCAACGGCGGAGGTCGTTGTGTAGTACTCATCAGCGCCGTTGTGGTATCGCTTTATAGACGCCATCAGGCTGCTCAAACGCACGTCTTAGAGTGGGAGCTTGATGTGGCCCTCCATGACATTTCTAAAGACAGGTGCCGCTGTCCTGCCGCCACTCGACTTTTTTCATAGGGGCTGTTATCGTCGTTTCCGTACCAGATGATGGCCTCCGATATCAGGCGAGTAGCCGCAAAAACCAAGCATCGATGCTGTTGTTTGATGTGCCAGTTTTGCCAGCGATCTGGATGCCATTTACCTTTGCGTTGCGTCCGAGTGCCGTTATTACGACGTTTTGAAGCAAGGTTGTCATCAAAAATGCCTGCTCAGGTTTTAGCACCTGCTTCTTTTGAGGCTCATAGTCCATCGACGCGCCAAAAGCTATTTTCTATGTGCTTAATGAGTGTAGGCTCGACCACTTCGCCATCGTTTGAGACATCGAGTAAAAATTTTCGCAAAGTCAAGTGGTGAAATTCCAAAGCTTACCAAGTGCGATTGATAAATTTTCCAGGGATATCGTTAAAAGCCCATATCCGTAAGCTGTTTGCGAACCGAGCTAAGACCAAGATCGTTTAGTAAATATGGTTTGCGAGGTTGCGAGACTGGGTTAAGGCTGATTTTATCGTGATGTAGCCTGAAAGCCGCCGCTATAGTTTTTTGGCGTCCACTCTTTGCCATGCCCATGTCAAATGTCCTAGCGATGTCAGCTACTCGAGAGACGACTGAGTAGCCACTATCAAGGGCTGTTTGATAGATAAATGGCTTAATGCTTGATCCGGCTGGCGCTTGCTCTGGGTGGCGCGGTTGTGCTACTTTTTGCGTAGTCGATGACCGCCAATTAGAGCTGAAATTGACCCGCTTTGTGGATGAGTGACGACGATAGCGCCATTTAGCATCTCTGGATTTGCCTTTTTATCTCTTTTTAAAATTTCATTGTAGCCATAGACTAAAGCGTCTTGAGCGATCTTTTGCACGTTTAGATCGACTGTGCTTTTGTATCTGTAGCCGCCAGTTTTTATATCGTCATTCTTTGAAGCCTCTTTTCATGATCTCATCGACCACGTAAGGAGCTTTTATTTGCGTGTGAGCGTATCGTCAAAGACTGCTGGCTCTTCAAGCACGCCCTTTCGGTACTCATCTTCGTTTATCCAGCCGATGCATACATCCTCTCAAGAACCCTGTTTGCGGGCTAAGCGAGAGGTCGAGGTGCTTTGTAGGATCATAGGTGCTTGGCGCTTTTGGCATGCCAACTAGCATCGCTATCTCTTTTATGCTTAGCTCATTTAGCTCTTTTCTAAAAGTACCCCTCTGCGGCCGTTTTGATGCCGTAGTAGCCATGCCCAAAATATACGTGATTTAGGTATCTTTCGATGATGTCCTCTTTGCTAAGCTCGCTTTCAAGCTTCATAGCAAAGCACGACCTCTTTTATCTTTCTTGTAAATTTCTTCTCGCGAGCTTAGGGCTAGGGTTTTTATGAGCTGCTGAGTTAGTGTAGATGCGCCTTCTACCAGCTTTCTAGCTTTGATATCCTTTTATCGCTGCTCTTGCCATGGCTTCTACGTTGATACCGCCATGCTCAAAGTAGCTCGTATCCTCGATAGCCACGAGTGCTTCGATGACACGTGGCGGGATGTCGTTATACTTTACGTCGATTCGATTTTTCTTCAAAGATATTTGCGATAAGCTCGTTGTTTCTATCAGAAATTGTAGTCGCAAGCTTTGGCTTTGTAGTCGATGATGGTATAAGCGTCAAATCTCACCTGCGAATAAAAAGTATAAAAACGCTCCACCAAGTGCGATGGCAACTACAAAGATAAATGCCAAGATATATTTCATAAAAATGCCTTTTAATATTTTTAAATTTAGCCCCCATTGCCGTGCTTGTCTCGCCGTGCTGGGAGATGATGTATTTTTATTAGGTACTTTTCATCGTCATGGCTCAGCCTTTGCCTTGCCACTCGCCACTTTCTGGGTAGCTTTTTAGATCTTGCTCGCTCAAAGCAAATTGAGTATGTGAGTCTTGCTCACATTTATAAGCTCACTCACCTAAAAATATAATCGCCGTATAGACGCTACACTCATTGCCACTTTATGGGATTAACATAGCAAGTGACCCTCGTTTGCATCCTTTGCCTTGCCTAAATTTTCATCCCACATGACCACGCAGCTATCTGCAAAGAGTAAATTAGAAAGCTTGCCATTTGCCTTTAAAAACTGCTCTTTTTAGTTTTTACGACGTTTTTGGACGTAAATCTCTGGTTTTAGGCTCTTTGCTATCATGCTCTCATCAAAGCTGCAAAATTTGTTTAAATTCTATGCCCAGCATTTTTAGTAAAAGTTTGCCCCTTGTTGGCGAGCTAGAAGCAGAGTGATCATCAAAAGCTCTATAGCTCACGCCAAGATAGACAGCTGCAAGCGAGGCTAGTAAATTGAGCGGCGTGAAGTAGTAGATGATGACGATTAGGCTTTCGTTTAGCTCGATCATCTCGTGCGATCTTAGAGTTTTTAAAGCCTTTTTGTATCTATAAAAGATGTAGCTAAATTTAAGAGTAAAAATAGCTCTATCGCCCATTTGGTCGCTACTATCGCACTTGCCATCGGATTTTGCATTTTGCCATCATCAAAGAAAAGATTATTATCAGCTAGTTAGCGCGATGCCGAGAACTAGCGCAAAGATAGCTAGTCCAAAAGCGTCTTATGATGTGAAGCAAGATGTGATAGCGCTCTTTATCTTCAAATCTATTTTTTATAAAATAGCTTCCAGCAGCACTCAAACCAGCTTGTAGCCCTATAAAAAGAGCTACGAAGCTAATGTGCAAGAAGATGATTAGTTGATCAAATTAAAAAGCGATCTCTTGATGAATCATTTTTCTAAAAGCTTGCTTTTGCATACTCAAGTGAGCTTTTTTATGGCGTCTTCTGATGGCTAGAGCGTTTTTGCCGCCAGCTGTTGCAAAGTCGTCTTTTCCGCCGCCATTGCCGCCGGGATTTGCGCTGCAGATTTAACCCAAGCGCCAGCTTTTGAGTGAGCATTTTTCACGCCAGCTGCAAGAGAATTTTCACCCTCTTCATCTGTTTGGATCAGTAAAATAGCAGCCTTTTTCGTGCCCATTTTTAAACTCATCTATCAAAGTTTTTATGTCGCCACCATCGATGTGTGCTACACAAAGCTTGGTATCATTTACATTTATAAAGGCTAGCTCCCCAGAGCTTTTTAGCGTTTTTAACTTATCTTTTAAGCCTTTTATCTCGCCTTTTAGCTTTTTAACAGCATTTAGCGGCTCGGTGCTTTTTAGCTCATCTTTTAGCTCTTCAAGCTCAGTCCTAAATGACCTTGCTAAATTAGCGCAGCTCTTGAGCAAACAGCCTCTATACGCCTAACGCCAGCACTTACGCCACTCTCTTTTGTGATGAAAAACGAGTCCGATCTCATCTATATTTTTCACGTGTGGCCACCGCAAAAGCTCTTTTGCTGACATCGCCAAAGCTCACAACTCTTACTTTGTCGGCATATTTTTCATTAAACTAGCGCGATCGCTCCGCTTTTTAGCCTCTTCAAGCTCCATAACCTGCGTTTTTGCATTTGCACCGTCTAAGATCCACTCATTTACAAGGTTTTCAGACCTTTGAAAATTTCTTCGCTAGTAAGCGCCTTTGGATGAGAGAAGTCAAACCTTAGCCTATCTGCCTCGACGTTTGAGCCAGCTTGAGCGATGATGTGTGCCAAGCACGCTTCTAAGGGCTGCGTGAAGCAAGTGTGTAGCGCTGTGATGACGCGCAGTCTCTGCTCTGTCGCTACCACTTCAAGCTCTACTTCGTCGCCAACTTTTTAGCGCCGCGCTAGTTTTTCACTAAAGATAAATGTAGCCCATGGAAATTTTTGCGTATCAAGCACATTTGCTTTGCCTACTATCTTACCGCTATCGCCGCACTGACCGCCACTTTGAGCGTAAAATGGAGTGACATCAAACATCACCCAGCCCTCTTTGCCAGCATCTAGACCATCTACATTTTTCAATTCTTCATCAAGCAAGGCTAAGAATTTTACTTTTTACTCTTAAGCTCTTCGTAGCCTATAAATTTATTCTCGCCAAATTCTCAAGTAGCTCTTTAAAAGTCGCCCTTCGCACTCTTGTCGCCACTGCCTTTCCAAGCAGCTTTTGCACGTGCTTTTTGCTCGCTCATAAGCTCATCAAACCTTGCCTCATCGACCTTTTAAGCCCTTTTCTCAAAGCATATCATGCCGTTAGATCAAGTGGGAAGCCAAATGTGTCATAGAGCTTAAACGCAGCTTCTCCGCTAAAAACTCTTTTGTATTTTTTAAGCTCACTCTCAAATAGTTCAAGTCCGCTTGCGATAGTCGCTAAAAATCTCTCTTCTTCAAGTTTGATCTGCTCTTTTACAGCCGCTTTTTATCGTTTAGATAGGTGTAGTGTCCGCCCATAAGCTCACAAACTTTATCGACAAGCTTATACATAAATGGCTCTTTTATGCCTAGTAAGTATCCATGGCGGATCGCACGGCGTAAGATGCGGCGAAGCACGTAGCCACGGCCTTCTTTGTCAAATGTCGTGCCTTGAGCTAGCAAAAAATGTGACTGAGCGGATGTGATCGCTTATGACGCGGTAACTAGCGCCACTTTCGCCAGACGTATGGCTTGCCGCAAAGCTTTGCCACTTCGCTAATTAGCGGCATAAAAAGTGTGCTGTCGTAGTTACTAAATTTACCCTGCAAGATAGCAGTGACGCTCAAGTCCCATGCCAGTATCGATGCTTGGCTTTGGCAGTGGAGCTTAGTTTGCCATCAGCGCTTCTTTCATACTGCATGAAAACAAGGTTCCAGATCTCTAAAAATCTATCTCCATCGCCGCCCATGTAGTCTTCTGCGTGTTAAAGTGTTCAGCGCCTTGATCGTAAAGAACTTTCACTGCAAAGGGCCGCATGGTCCAGTATCGCCCATCTGCCAGAAGTTATCGTGGTCGCCAAAGCGGTAAATTCTCTCTTTTGCGATGTGAGTGCTCCATTCAAACGCTTCATCAGTCGCTTTCGTGAACGGTTACATAAAGCTTTATCTTTTGGTAGTTTTAGCACCTCTGTGACAAATTCCCCAAGCGTAAGCGATCGCCTCTTTTTGAAGTATTCGCCAAAGCTAAAGTTGCCCAAGCATCTCAAAATGTGTGGTGGCGCGCTGTGTAGCCGACGTTATCAAGGTCGTTGTGCTACCTCCAGCTCTTATGCAGGTTTGACAGCTAGTGCGGATAGGGTGGTGTTGAGCGTGGCACTTCGCCTGTGAAAAATGCTTTTAAATGGCACCATGCCAGCATTTTGTGAAAAGTAGTGTTGCATCGTTTGGCACGAGTGGTGCAGAAGCTACTACTTCGTGACCTTGATTTAAAAAATCAAGATATGCCTTTCTTATATCTAAATTATGCATTTTTATCCTCGTTGATTTTAAAATTACAGCTTGATTTTAGCCAGAAATTCGTTTGCGAAATTCTAAAAAGAGAAAAAAATAGTGATATTTTTGAAAACTATCTCTTGTTTTATCTATTTAAAAGCGATTTGTAAATAAAATAATTAAAAATTTCTAAAGTTTTAAAGGGTGAATGTGAAGCTAAAAATCGGCATTATCGGCTATTCAGCACAGGTAAAAAACATTATTTAGAGCTTAGACGCTCAAACGAGTTTGAAATGTGTGGCATTTTTGACAAAGACAATGTTGATGAGTTTTGCAGAGCTGATTTTTATACTGATTTTAAAGAATTTATAGAGGTTGCCCAGCCTCAAGCAGTCGTGCTTTGCTCGCCAAGAGAGGAGATGGTGGAGGCATTTTGCCAGTGTGCAAAATATTGCCAAAAACTATCCTCATCTCACGCCCAGTTTTTAAAAAGTATCGCAGATCTTAAAGAGATAAAATATGCCGCCAAAACAAACAAAACTAGGGTTTGCACGGGCATTTCTGAGCGTTTTAATCCAACTATCTTGTCACTAAAAAGCACTTTTTAAAAGAAGATGCAAATTATAGCATTTCTATCGCTCATTTTAAGCCACTTTGCGACGGAAATATCATAAATGAACTCTCAGTTTCTGACATCGATCTAGCAAAAATATCATAAATTCAGAAGTCAGCGACTTTTACTACACTCAAACAAACAAGACAAATGCCAAAAGTGCCGATAACGCGGCGATAAGCTTTAAAAGTAAAAATCAAATTCAGTGCATATCACTGACTCATTTTGTGGCTCACTAGAGCGCTTTAAAGATAGAGGTAAATGCGAAAAATGGCGTCTATTTTGGCGATCTCATCGATCACAAAGCTTCATCAAGTGAGCGAAAATGGACAGATGAATGAAGATAGATACAAATAATAGCGAGCTAAAAGCGCAATACGAGGCCTTTTACGATCTTTTGCCAAAGTGGCGAGAGCAGCGAACTTTCAAACATCGATGACGCGATAAAAAATAAAGAGAACTATTTTTGATGAAAAAGCTCTTTTTGCTTTTAAATATGGGCGGTGCAAACAGCCTTGACGATGTCGAAATTACTGTAACAAATATGTTTAATGACCCATATATTTTGGGTATAAAAATAAATTTTTAAGAAAAATTGTAGCTTCATGATCACAAAAGGCAGGCTAAAAAAACTGCGAAGCACAACTACGAACAAATAGGCGGAAAGTCGCCACTTTGTGAGCTTACAGCTAAACTTTGCGAGAAAAAGTTTCAAAGCCTTAAAAGTGAATTTGACGCGGTTGATTTTGCGATGAACTACACTTCGCCATTTGTAAAAGATGTGCTTAAAAAGTATGAAAATTTTGATGAGATAGTGCTTTTGCCACTCTACCCTCATCACTCACAAACTACGATAACTTCAGAGCTTAGCTGATTTTAAAAGGCAAAAGAGGAGCTTAATCTAAAAGCTAAAAGTTTCACTTTGTGAGCCATTTTATGATGATGACGCTTACAATAAGATCATTATCTCCACATCCGTGAAGCGAGTAAAAAGATACCGATATAAGCGATATTAGCCTCATCTTTTTCAGCTCACTCTTTACCTCGCTAAGATCATCGAAAAGGGCGATATCTACGAAAAACACATAAACGAACATGTACAAAGTTTCAAGCAAAATACTAAAAGAGCAGGGCTAAATTTTACAAAGATGTGAGCCTTGCTTATCAGTCACGTCTTGGCCCAGTTAAATGGCTGAGAGCCATCTCTAAATGAGGCTTTTGGCAAAGTGCGAAAATAAAAAGCGCTTATCTATCCGCTCTCTTTTTGCATAGATAACTCTGAGACCATTTTTGAGCTAGTTATCGAGTACGCTAAGCTTGCAAAAAGAGCTAAATTTAGCTTTTACAAAGTGGTAGAGTGTCCAAATTACAGTGATGATTTGCTAGTTTTATCCTAGAAAAAGTCAAAAACGTACTAGAAAATTTAGCCTTTTAGGAATAAATCTTGCTTATAAAAAGCATCTCAAATTTAAAAGGAGATGTATGAAGGTTCAAAATAACGATATTATCGATTATTTGTTGCAGTCAGGCTCAAGCAAAGCTAAAGATATAGTTTTGATGAAATTTTAAGTCTAACGCTTGATAAGATCACAAGCGAGGCAAAGGTTTCAGACAAGCTTGAGCAGTTTAGAAAAAGGCTTACGCAGATCGATGCTGCTGGCTTTATAAATGAGCTCAAATTCAAACAAGATAGAAGAGAAAATAGCTCAGAAAAAGAGGAGCTAACCGAGCTTTTTAAGCATCAAATGATCCGACTAAAACGCAGGATCAAAAATGAGCTACTTAAAATCATGGATAAAAATTTCTAAGTGACTACCGCAAAGAGCTAAACATGGCACTTACAGCCAAACACTGCTGAGAAGCAAAAATAGCCTTGGCAAAAATACAAATAATTCTGTAAATTTAAGCTCTGTCTTAAATGAACTTGGACTTACACTAAATTCTGGATTTAGGCCACTTGCCCTAGATCCAAATTCTACTTTAAACTCTAAAATTTGAAATTTAATATTTTATATCTTAGAGTTCAGTTAATCTAACGCTGGTTTTTGCTTTGCTTTGTCGTTTTTGAGCTTGTCTTTTTAGCTTCAAACTCAGCTATGACATTAGGATCTGGAGATAAATAGCCATCTTCAACCATTAGATCAACGGCCTTTTTAAATGTCGGCAACGCACTTTGCGCACCAAAGTAGTAGTAAGGTTTTTTAGGGTCTCTTGCTAAAACGCCTATGGTGTAGCTGTTGCCTCTTGTGTCGTTTTACGAAGCCAAAAACGAGCCATTATAGGTGTTGCTATATCCGCCTTTGCCAGAAGCGATGTGCGCGGTGCCAGTTTACCGCCTATCTCAAGACCCGGCGTAAATGCCTTTAGACCAGTACCTTTTTCAACTGTTTTTATCAAAATTCTCTTCATTATCTTTGCGGTCTCTTGCGAGATGACCTGTGCTGGCTCTGCTTTTGGCAGATCGTAGCGCTTGCCGTTTCGCTCCAGATATGCCACCATGTGCGGCGTCACCTCGATGCCTTTGTTGTTAAAGGTGTATAGGCTTTCAAAAAGCTGCATAAATGTCGCTTGAAGGCCGTATCCGTAGCTAACTGTCGCTTTATAGGTCGATGAGTTTAGTTTTAGTAACCGTTGGCATCATACCCACTTGCTCGTATGGCGAGGTCGATGCCAGTCTTTCTTGAAAAGCCAAAATTGTAAAGTCGTGATAATTGAGCGGACCATTTTAGAGCGTTCTACTAGCTGGATCATGCCGATGTTTGAGGCTGTGCACGATGATGTCTTCAGCGCTCATAAAAGGCTCTGGGTGGGTATCTTTGATGATCCTTTTGCCCTAGCTGATAGCGACCGTTATAGGTATTTACTGAGCTCAAAAGGATTTTACCTTTTTCTTGAAGTAGTATGGAGAAGATAAATGGCTTAAAAACCGATCCAACCTCGTACGCATACTCGCTTGCAGCTCGAGATTGAGCGCGCTATAATCTTGCTTTTCTTATGTTTGATGGATCAGTATCTTGAGCTAGAAGCTAGGGCTAGAAATTTCGCCATTTTTGCTGTTCATTATGCAGATGATTAGCTCTTTTGCGTCTAGAATTCACGTTTTTCATCTAAATTGCTCTAGCTTGGTTTGAAATGTAAGCGGTACAGAGAGCACTGCGTTGTAGCCATCAACCCTCGTTGCTAAATTTGAGATCGCTAGTTAAAGATTATATTGTTGCCGATATCGCGCGGGCCAAGGATTTTGGCATTTTGTATCGGAGCTAGGTAGTCCTCGTAGTATCTCTCAAGCCCTTTTACGCCTTTTGCTTTTGGTAAGTGCGTCACTCTCTGTTTTGCTCACGTAGCTATCAGCTGGCGTTAGGCGTCTTTTGACATCGATTTGCGGTTTTGACCGCTCTCCATCACGCGCATACCTTGAAATAGAGGCAAGCCCAGTTTTTGGGTCAAGGTATGAGATCAAAAATGCCCTTACGGTTTAGCTTTCTGAGAGCTCTTGAAGGTAGGGTAGCGCCCTTTGCGTCGATGCTATAAGAGGCGTAACAAGGCCTTTTTGTGCCGTTTATGATCTTTCTTACTTTGTTTGGATCGTCACGCTCTAAAGCGAGTAGAGCTTGATAAACATCTCTTTTTGTTTGGATCGATGTTTCTGGTGTCAAGCATCACTTTGTAGTAGTTTTTGGCTTGATGAGATACTAAAGCCGTCTTTTCGTGACGATGTTACCTCGGATTGCGGTATTACGTCGCTTGTTTGAAGCTTAGGAAGCTTTCGCTCGATGCTTGCTCTATAAAATATAACGAGCACAAAGATTGAAAATTCAAAAGTAATTAATAAAAAGTATGGTTATTTTTGATTTTCTGAATTCATTCAATGGCTAAAGTGCGTTCTTGAAGGTCTAACTGTATGCGCTTAGCGCTTTGTTGCGAATCTCTAGCATAAGCTTCATGCTAGTCTCCGCTTTGCCTATGGCGATAGCTGCTTAGGTGCAAGTCTTTTACCTCACCAGTTGCGAGATCAGCTATAGGCTTTATCGGCGTTTATTTGAGACCTTGTTTAGCTCTTTTAAAGAGTCGTTTAGTGCGTTTTCAAAGCCGCCTTCTTCGCCTGCTTTGCTATTTTGCCTGAGTTTTTCGCTCTTTGTTTAATTTATCTAAAATTTATGCTATTTATCATTATGCTTGTCCTGAAATAAGTGATATCGCACTTTGTGCTACTGTGTTTTTCAGCGTTTTGAAATGACGCTACATTTGCCCTGATAAGCCCTGTGCGCTCAAAGCAAGTCAGCCATCTCGATGACTCAGGTTTATATTTGGAAATGCGACGCAGCCATTTGCATTTGCGTCTGGGTGACTGGGTCATATTTTAGTTAGAAAGTCCTTGTCGTCGCGCACCACTTTATCTACGATCACGCTAGTTAGGGCAGGGTGAGCGTTTTAGTGATGAGCTTGGATCATCGAGTGGATTTTTGCATAGTCGAGCAGACTTTGTGAGTTTTAAGCTGATCGTTTAAAATTTTATCAAAAAGTTCATCTCTTTAAAGATGACCTCTTGCCTTCTGTAAGGGCCGCCCTCAGCCGTTCTTGTGGTTTGAGCGTTTGCATGTTTGAGCTGATGGCGATTCATCCTGAAGCGTTGTGCGCTTAGTCCGTATCCGCTAATATCAAAATCATTTAAGTATGACATCATCTCTCCTAGTTCTTAGCACTTGCGTCTATTACGCTTTTAAAGATATGTGCCCTGAGCCTTGTAAGCGCTATCAAGGGGCGTTTATCATAACTGTATATTTTTGCCCATTTCTGTTGTCTCAACATCAAGATCTACTGTGTTTGCATCATTTCTAGCCATGTGACCATCGCTGCATTTGAGCTGTATCGCTTTTTGGAAAATCAACCGCAGCCATGTGCGCTTCGTTTGTTTTAGCTCAGTTTAGTTTTTGCTCTCTGAAACGTTATAAATTCTATTTGCTTTTTCTCTTAAAAACATCTTCGAAATCTTACATCCTCTAGCCTTGTAAAATGTAGCGTATCAACATTTACAAGGTTGCCAGAGATGAGCTTTTTGGCGTAGCTCTCTTCCGCAAAGGGCTGATTCGAGCTAATGGGCTAGATTTTGATCTATCTAAAACAAAACATTTTAAAAGTCCTTCTAAAATTTCACACATTTATAAGCAAATGATGTTCCAAATATAAAGACAAATTATTTTGTTTCATAGATTTTTGCCAAATCTTCTTTCATTTTTGTGACTTTTTATGCCGCCAAGATAGTATTTAACTCCGTATTGTCCGCTATCTACGTCTGTTAAAAATTTGATATTCGCCGTTTTTATCACCACTTTAAAAGTGTAGTGCGATCTCGTGTTTGTATTCGATATCTCTTACGATTTGCTCGGCAAGCACTGTCATTTATCTTTTGATCGTTTGTTGATAGAGTAGTAGGCATTAAATTTCTTTGCATAAGTCATGCAAAACATACTCATTGTGACATTTTCAAAGTGAGTTAGTCCGATTAGCGTAAATTTATCTTTGTTTTCAAGCTGATATTTTGTAAGCTCTCGGCTGCCTCTTTTTGGCAAAGGTGGGCAAAATGTGCCAAAAATATCGATCATTAAACTTTATTTTCATCATTTTTGATAGTAAAACCGTGATCTTTTCTAACTAAAGTAAGCTCCTTTGCCGCTCACATCTACAAAGCTTAACCTCTTCATTTTGGGCTACATGTCTATGTACATTGCCTGCTTTCTCTCTTCATACAAAACAGCAAATAAAGCGATTATTAAAACGAAAGTAAATTTCTTTCATCTTATCCCTTAAACATATCTTTTTATGGCAGCTCTTGCCTCTTTGTCTGCCTCACGTCTTTTTAAAGTCTCGCGCTTGTCGTGTAAATTTCTTTACCTTTTGCAAGGGCTAGCCTTGCTTTTTACGATATTTTATCGCTTAGATAAAGTGCTAAAACAACCAAAAAGTAAGCCCATCTTGTGAGACTTGACCGAGAATTTTATCGATCTGCTTTCTGTGCATCAAAAAGTTTTCTGGCTGCTCGCTCGTTCGGACGAAATGCGCTATGTGCAGTCTCAAGATAGCTGATATGGGCGTTTAGTAAGAAAAAGCTCACCCTTTATGACGCGCTTTACAAAGCTATCTTTTAAATTGCTCTGCCAGCGCTGAGAGCCTTGACCTCGCTGCCTTTTAAAACGATGCCAGCTTCAAAGGTCTCAAGTATGCTAAAGTCATACAAAGCTTTTTGTTTTTGCTAGATCTTTTTATCAAACTTACCTTTTTATTTTTACTAAATACGCTACTGCCGCTGCCGCTTTAGAAAAGTATCCCAAACTCGTTCATCTGTGGATGAGAGCTTAAAGCATGGGGCAAAAGATCGTTTAGCTCCTCGTTTTTATAAATTTCAAGTAGCTCTTTGCTCACTTTCAGTGTACATCTTTTTGCAGCATTAACGTCTATGTATTGTAAGAAATTGCTTCTAAAGTCTTGATAAACCATCGGTGTGGAGCAAAAACATTTGGCGTGAAAGATATTTGAGTGGCACTTCATCGTCAAAATCTTTCTATGATCTCACCTATGCCGCTTACATTTGCTGCCTTGTAGCCACTTACAAAAAGGCCACATCTGCGCCGATTTTGAGGCTATTGCATCAAATTTTCCGCGTTTATATTTCAAATTTAGCTCGTCATTTACCATAAGTAAAAAGGTGGCGGCGTTTGAGACTACCTCCTCCTAGACCAGCACCTATTGGGATTTGTTTGTTGATGATGATTTTATGAGAGCTAAAAACTCATCTAGCTTGAAAAGCCAGCTTTTTAGCTCAGTCTATCGCTTTTTGGATGATGTTTCTTTTTATCTCTTTGTTGTCGCATTCGATAGGAGAATTTGACTTTTCAAAATAAAATTTCATCAAAAGCTGCTCGCAAAGAACAAAACGTGACAAGTACCGTGGTAGTTGCCTCTGGTGCCAACTACCTTCAAAAATACGTTGATCTTTTGCAAAGCTTTTCATTTCTCGATCGCAAGCTCGTGGATATCGGCTTCGCTTGCTTTTTGTGGCGTGGATATTTTCGTTTTTTTGATATCGTTTGCAGCTCGCTTCTTAGTATCATTGTGTTGCGCGGGGCCTCGATACCAAAGCTTAACGGTGCTTTTTGAGATACTTACTACGACGACTTTTTATGTCGTTGCCTAGTAAAATTCTTCGTTTTTCTTTTCTTGCTAAGATTAACATTTTTCTACCTTGTTTAAAGTGTAATTTATAGTATCATCCATGATTTGGATTACGCTCATAATTATCATAATTTAGCAAATAAATTCCTTGTGTTTGTGTTTCAAAATCGTTAATTTTTAATTTCTTACCATCAAGTATGTTGTTAATATCCCCAAAAATACGTGTTTTTGCTCAATATTTAAAAATTGCAAATATTTAAAAATTTTTTCATTTTTCATGGCAGGATACCTCGCTTACCCTCTTTAATGAGGCTTAAAGTTACATTATAACCAACTTTTTGCCCAAAAATTTCGCATAAGAGCGGATGTAACTCCCTCGCTTACACTTAAACGAAGTGTCAAAAAGGGTGTGAATAATTCAAAATTTCACTCTATAAATTTCCATTGTCTCTGGCTTTGGCTCAAATTCTTCGCCACTTCTTGCTAGCTTGTAAGCTCTTGTGCCATTTACATGTTTGGCGCTCAAATTACTGGCGGGATATAAGCTTATCTTACCAGTTAACTCGCCTCTTATGGCTTCAAGCTTTTTCAAATTTAGCTCTTTTACATTTGAAATTTCAGTGATATTTTCATTATCCATGCTAGGACTGCTAGCTCCAAAGCCAGATCGTCGCCCTCATAGACCTTTGGGCTTTTGTCTAAAATCTAAAAAGTACATGCATACGAGGCCAAAAGCGACTATCAGACAGCCACTCGCAAATGGATCAAGCGTGCCTGAAAATCCAGCCTTTTTAACGCCATATTTTCTCTTTAGTCGTCCTAAAAGTGGTTTGAGCTCGTGCCAGCAGGCTTGTTTGCCACGAAAATGAGCGTTCATACGGCCTTTTCCACGAAGCTTGACATTATCTCTCTACATTGCCACCAAAATTTATAGTCAGTTTAAACTCTTTTTGATCTTACTAACCGCGCTCACCCTGCCGATACCAAAAATTTTTATGTTTAACTAGGTCGCCTTTTTAAATTCATTGCTCTGTTCGATAACTAGCGAGCCATGCGTGATACCGCTCTCGCGTAAAAATCTACTCTTATTTAGTCTTGTGCGCTGACCTTTGTAAGCGCGGATACGCAAAGCTTAGGCTAAGTGTCTCTTTAGCTCTTGTTATCGCCACTCAGCTAGCCTGCGCTCCTCCTCGATGTCGCTACCGTCGCCAATGAGGGAAAAATCCCTCTTCAAGGCCGATCACAAAAGGTGCTCAAACTCAAGTCCCTCGCTCGCATGCACCTCATAATGCTAATAGCCTCGTCGCTGATGCCGTCTTGCTCGCTTGTTGGCGTGATCTCGTTTAAAAACTCTTCTAGATCAAAGCTTGGATTTTTGCTTGATCTGATCTTTTAAAACAGCGTAAAACTCGTCGATGTTCGCTGCTCTTTCAGCACCATCTGGCAAGCTCTCGTAGTATTTTTCACGCCGATTGGCTTCAAAATTATCTATGAGAGTCAAAAACCGAGCTGCTTTCTTGAAGCTCTTTTAGGTTGTTTGCAAACTCAAGAAGGGCTGATTTTACCTTTTTACTAAAGACTATCGTTATCAAGAGATGTTTGAGATCGCCTCGAAAAGAAATGAAAGCTTTACCCTCAAATGCCATCTTTTTCAGAGCTTATCAAGGCTCACTTTACCAAGTCCTCGCTTTTGGGCGATTGATGATGCGTCTTATTGAGAAAGTCATCGTTTGGATTGTTTATCAGCCTTAGAGTAGCTTATGATATCTCGATCTCGGCTCTTTCAGTAGAATTAACGCCGCCTACCATTTTTATAAGCGATCTGCTCTTTGTTTAGCCCATCTTCAAGTGAGCGAGAGCGCGTTTATGCGGTATAAGATCGCGATATCTTTTGCCTGCACGCCTTTTACTCAAAAGCTCTTTTTATATTTTTGCGATCTTGCCAGCCTCGACGCTCTCATCAAAGCTCTCTATCAAAGTACAGCTTCGCCTTCGCCTTTTGTGCCTACAAGCTTCTTGCCAAGGCGGTTGCGGTTATGATCTATTAGCTCGTTTGCGGCCTTTTAGTATCGCCTCGCTAGAGCGGTAGTTTTTCTCAAGTCTGATGATCTTTTACATCTTTAAATTGATCTTTGAAAAGATTTAAGATATTATCTATCTTCTGCCACGCCAGCCATAAATACTTTGATCATCATCGCCCACGACGCAGATGTTTTCGTGGCATAGACAGAGTTTTAGGAGCTTTATACTGAGGTCGTTTGTATGCTTGATACTCATCGACCATTATGTATTTGTAGCGGTTTGAAAATTTCTCTAGCAAGATCTTCGTTTTCGTCTAGAGTACTATATGTAAGCCCCTAGCAGATCGTCAAAAATCAACAAGGTTGTTCGCCTTTAAATAGTCTTCGTACTTTTTCATAGAATTGCGCTGCTTGCTTATAAAAGTTGTCCTTTGCTTCTTGTCAAATGAAGAAAATTTGCATTTTTATAGACCTCTTCGACGCTTTAAAAGTGAGTTTTTATAGTTTGAAACTTCACCCTGATCAAAATCAGCCGTGGCGACTGGACTTTCAAAGCTTTTGATGATGCGTTTTTATCGTCTGTGTCGATTATGACGAAGTTATTTTTCTGCAAGCTTTTTCTATGTAGAGCTTTTAAAAACAAAAAGTCCAAATTATGAAATGTGCAAAGCAGCGGCGAGTAGTTTTTGCCGCTGACTTAGCATCGCCATGGCTCTGCTGCGCATCTCGTTGGCGGCTTTGTTTGTAAAAGTAAGAGTTAGCGTGTTTGCCCGCGTCTATGCCGACCTCGCCGATGAGATAGAGCAAAGCCCTGAGTCGTGATAGTCTTTGTCTTGCCACTGCCAGCACCTGCTAGTATGAGCATCGCACCCATCTATATGGGTGGCTGCTTCGCGCTAAGGGCTTCGTTTAAAATTGATGATAGAATTTTCCATTTTTCGCTTTTTAAATTTCTCTTTTGATTTTAGCCAAAAATGCTTTAAATTACTATTTTTTCTTAAATATATCTTTATTTTTGGGTTTGCAAAAAGACTGAGGCTGATTTTTTAGCGTGATCGACTTGCTTTCTCTTTTGGCTTATAAATGGAGAAATGTACAAGGATCGGGACTATTTTCAACCAGATTTGAACCACCGCGCCAAGTGGATAATGATACCACTGAGGCAAAATTACTCACTACAAAGCCAGCCTCAAAGCTAAAGCTCATCTTGCGTTAGCCTAGCACTCTCAAGCGTGTAGCCACGCAAGTGAGAACATAATGACTGGCATGCTAAAGCTGCTGTTTATCTCATCTGGCAAGCTAGGCTCAAAAGCTAACTAGCGGTAAAGTCGCCATAACTGAGAAAATTGAGCCCTTTTCAAAGCAAAATCAATGCACTCATGAGACGTGCATCTTCATCAAAAAGCGCACATTCTCATCGTCTAAATTTTCGTCTAACATCTTAATCCTTTTGAAAGATTTCTAAAACTCATCTACTAGTTTTTGACCTCGTTTATGCCGATCTGCCAGAAAATTTTATCATCTATATCAAAGCCGAATTTACCCACAAGCTCCCTTGGCTAAGAGCTCCGACCAAGGCTCAAAAAAACTCGGTGTAAATTTCGACAAAGATTTTCGCATTTGCCGCTTTTATAAAGCCCAAAAAGTGCAAGTACAAGAAGCTGCGCATAAGAGTAAGCGTAGCAGTAAAAATGGCGTGTGGATGAAGTGCGGGATGTAGCTCCACCAGTTACACTAGTAGTCATTTAGCGTGACGCTTTTTGCCAAACATCTTTTGCTCTCTCTTAGCCATTCTATTTAGCTCATCTGGACTGATCTCGCCCTCATGTGCGTGCACAGCCCTTTCAAAGGTGGTGAATTGTATCTGGCGGTAAAGCGTGGCGAAATATCCTCGATCTTCGCCAGCAAGCGGTGAAATTTCTCTCTTTACAAGACCATCTTTTACGTGGTCAAAAACTAGCATCTCGCAAAAGACTGAAGCCGTCTCCAGCCGTGGTTAGCGGAGTGTCTGAGTTTAGGTAGCTTACACTATACGAGAGCTTTTGATGCACAGCGTGACCAAGCTCGTGAGCCAGTGTAAAAGGTCTCTTCGCTGGTTTGTGGATTTAGCAAAACATAAAGGGTGCGTGTCGCTTGATCCTGAGTGAGAAAAATGCCCCACCTCGCTTGTTTGGCGCTGGATAAACGTCGATCCAGCCGTCACTAAAAGGCGCTTTTCTGGCTATATCGCCAGGTAGGTGAAAATGCTCCAAACGCCTTTAAAAACTATCTTTTGCACTCATCAAATCTATACTCGCCCTCGCTGCTAAGAGGCGCGTATCTATCGTAGTCATAAAAGCTTTTAAGGCCTAAAATTCTCTTTTCGCTCGTAGTGCAGTAGACTAGAATCAAAATTACTTTCTCCAGTTACAGCAATTAGTGAATCGACACTTTTTACTGATTTGATTTTCAAGGTGTCTTGGCTCCTCAGGAAGCTTGAAAATTTCGCAGCTCGCAGCTCGTTTTTAGATCGGTTTTTATCATATTATATATGTAGCCAAGAGGTGCTGGTGCTTGCTAAGCTCGTTTGAAAGGCTTTTGGCGGCTAGTTTTCGCACGCTTTTGGTCGCTCTCATGAAAGCTTAGCTAAAATCTCTTCTTCATTTAAAAAGCTCGCCTTTAAATTTAAATCTCATCTTGCTCATGCTCTCATCAAAAAGCCTTGAAAAGCCCTCAGCTCCAGTGCTTGCTCGTGCGAGCACCCTCTCTTCTGCAACGCTTAGCTGGTGCAGTTTTTGCTTGCGAGGTTGCTCAGATAGTAGCCATATTTTTGGAGCTTTTTATGATCTCTTCTTGTTTTTAGGGCTAAATTCATTCAAATTGATCTCAAAAATATCAAATTTTCATTTGCTTTTGTTGCTATCTCATCGATCTTTGCGTAAAATGCGCCCTTGCTTGTGTCTTTGGCAAAGGTTAAAAAGCGTAAGTCATTACTTTTGAAAATTTACAGCTATCAAGCTTTTCATATTCAGAAAAATGCCTTTAAAAACTCGTCTGTTTTTAATTTTCACCATATCAAAGTATTTATCTTTGCATTTCTCGCACCCTTTTTGTAACTGAGTGCGTTTTTGCTCGCACTCTTTTTCGTTTGCAAAAAGGTGCTTTTAGATCCCAAATTGCATATTTATCCTTTAAATTTTTGGGACATTTTACAAAAATGGATAAAAGTAAAATTCAGCCAAAAAGTAGCTGAGTACTATGAAGATTAGTTTGAAGTCTCTGAGGCTACGGCTGTAAAAAGCACGTCTGATGAGCTATTTAGCGCAGTTTTCAGCTGAGTCTTGGATGACGCCTATCGTAAAGCCAACTAGTACAAACTGCATAGCTATGTCATTGCCGATGCCAAAAAGTCCGCACGCTAATGGCACTAGAAGAAGTGATCCCCAGCCACGCCAGATGCGCCGCACGCGCCAAGAGCTGAGATAAAGCAAAGAAGAAGCGCATCGCCAAATGTAACTGTGATAGATGGGATACGATTTACCGCAGATAAGTGCTGAGGATGCTAATGGTGACTGCCGCACCGCCCATGTTTATGGTGGCTCCTAGTGGGATAGAGATCGAGTAGAGCTCCTCTTTTAGTCAAGCTTTTTGCAAAGCGCCATATTCTGAGGGATGTTTGCAGCTGGAGCTTCTTGTGAAAAACGCTGAGATCGCGCTCTCTTTTAAGCAGATCATCACAAGTGGATAAGGGATTTTTCCTAGTTAGTGCAAAAACCATCGCTGGATAGACGATAAATGCCACCACAAGCATCGCTCCAACAAGAACTAAGATCAGTTTTGAGATATCCTGCAAGTGCCTCAAATCCAGTATCGTGAATGCTGATAGCAACCATACCAAAAGATACCAAACGGAACAAGTCTAATGATACCGTTAACGATATGAGTTACGCCGTCGCTATATCTTTAAATGCTTTTTTGGTCTCAGGTGTGGCGTATCTCATAGCGATGCCACCGCCTATCGCCCAAGTGATGATGCTATATGAGTTGCCGTTTGCTAGGGGCGGTTATCGGATTTTCGACCATTTTTATAGATAAGATCTTTTTAGCACGTTTGTAGATGCCTTGTGGTGCTGACATATCAGCGCTTTGCAGACCTTTTTAGCTGGTATCTCGATAGGAAATAAAAAGCTTGCAATTACCGCCACAACAGCTGCTAAAAAGGTGCCAACAAGGTAGAGTGTGATGATCTTTTGCATGCCTTTTTGTATGACCAAAATCTTTTAAAATGATAGAGGTTGCAACTAAAACAAATACAAGAATAGGTGCGATCGCTTTTTAGAGCGCCTTTAAACAAATCTCTAAAACTGAGGCTGAAGCAGCGATAGAATCAGCCGAACTAGCCCTTTCTTTGGCCTCATCAAGTTGTTTTTGCTTCATCTTGGCTAAGGCGAGTTTTATGACTTCATCTACGCTTAAGCCACTCTCTTTTTGGATGGTTTGAATTTTAGCTGAGATTTGGTTGTAAGAGCTGCTTGATAATGTGTAAAAGCCAACTAGGGCACCTAGGATGATACCAACTAAAATTGAACGATCAAATTCCATCAGCGTATCTTCTTGCAATGTTTTTAAACGTATTCATTTTGACACCTTAATAAATTAGTTTTTGTTGATTTTTAGCTAAATGATTTTTAAATATAAAAGGTTAAAAAGATTAATTCGCTTTTTATATAGATTTGTTACAATTACACAGCAGTTAACCAAGAAAAAGGACGAAAATGTATCTATTTACTTCTGAAGTTGTAAGTCCGTGTCATCCAGATAAATGCGCTGATATCATCGCTGATAGCATTGTTGATACTATTTTAACGCAAGATCAAATGGACGCGTCGCAAGCGAGTTTTTGTAGCTGGAAAAAATATAGTAATAGGCGGAGAGATAAACTCAAAAAGTAAAACTCTCTTATAAAGACTACGAAAAGATCGTAAAGACGCTCTTGCATATTGGATATGACGGAAAGAGTAACTTTACAAAAGAGCAGTGCTTGCATCCAGATGATATCGAGGTCAAAAGTCTGCCTAAATCAACAAAAGTCCAGATATAAATCAGGGCGTTGATCAAAGTGATGGTGAGATCGGACGGGTGATCAAGGCATCATGTTTGGCTTTGACAAGCTGCGAAGCGAAAAAGATTTATGCCAGCAGCTATAACACGCAAGAATGCTTTGCGAAAAAGTCTACTCCGTGCCGAAAGCAAACCCTGATAAACTTAGCGTTGATATAAAAACGCAAGTTACGATTGATTACGGCGGTAAAGATAACTTTGAAAACTGCAAACCTCAAAGCATCCACACTATCGTCGTTTCTGCGCCATGCGTGGAGGTATGAAGATAGAAGAGCTTCGCGCACTAATAGCAAGTTTAATAGACGAAACTGGCCTTCCAAAAGAGCTATATAATAAAGAAAAACGATCATTTACATAAATCCAGCAGGCAGATATGTAAAATCACAGCTCACTTCACGATAGTGGCCCTAGCGGGCGAAAAACTAATCGTTGATAGCTTTGGCGGATATAGGCCCAATAGGTGGCGGCGCTCAGTCAAGCAAGGACTATACAAGGTTGATCGCAGTGGTCTTTACGCAGCGCGCTGGATAGCTAAAAACATAGTCGCTGCTGGCGCTTGCTAAAAATGCTATCGTCCAGATAAGCTACGCAATCGGTGTTGCAAAGCCAACTTCAGTTAGTGTTGATACTATGGGAACTCACGCAAACGGCGTAAATGACGATATGCTTTCAGATTTCTGTAGCGAGCATTTTTCTCTAACACCTCGCTGGATAACTAATCACTTTGGTCTTGACAAAGCCAAGTAAAGAGACATTTTTATATGCAAAAGTAGCTGCAAAAGGTCAAGTGGGAAATGCAAAAATACCGCTGGGAAAAAGCTTGATGCAGTCGATACTTTCAGAGCTTTACTAAAAAGAAAATAATCAAAAAGTGGCTTTATCTAAAGCCACTTTTAAATTCTTTAAAACTCATCCCAAAAACGCTTTTAGGCTTTATTATCTCACTTTTTGAGCTCATTTACGCTGTGATAGACCGCTTTATTACTTTTGTAGCAAGGTGTTTTTATAAGCACTTTTTGAAGCACGGGCTCGCCTGCTCGCACAAACCAGCCGTTGTTTGTGATAGCCACGACCACGTCCAAATTCGCCCTTATAAAAGCTCCTCTTGTCGCCTCATAGCAGATAGCATTTCTGATTTTAACCCCGTCTATCTCAGTAGTCACTAGAATTTTCCAGCCTTTTTAAAGTCATCTAGCTCCGCCAAAAAAGCTTATTTACTGCATCTTGCATAGAGTGCGGCAGAGGATCTTTCTTCTCCAAATGGCACTAAAAATTTCTTATCCATTCGTCATGAGCGCCATCTTGGAAACAAAAATGCAGAGTTATAGTTTGCTATTTTTTCATGAAGTAAGCGCGCCAGCTACGATAGTTATCTGTTTTGAAAGCTCTTTTTAGCTCATCAACAAGTAGCGGCTCATTTGTCATAAATAATGAAACGCACTCTCTGGAAGCACGATGAGACGCTTTTTGCTCGGCGATAGCGCTATTTATCATGTCTAAACTTTCATTTTATAAATTTCATGCGCAAGCTTTTTATCCCACGCACTCTTTGAGCGACATTAGTATTTACTAGCTCCACCCTCAAATGGTAGAGTTTTTCGCCTCGTTACTTTTAAACTGCAAAAGCGGCGATGGGGCAGATAAAAGCTAGGATAGAATCACAAATTTCTACCTTTTAAACTCAAAAAGAAATGGCTGCTAAAAATATAAATATAAGCCTCTAGTATTTGGCTCAAAAAGCGCCCTCAAAGACAAGCGTGGCTTCAAGGTTAAACCAGTTAAAAAGCCAAATGGGATGTACGTAGCTTATTAAAAATAACAAAAACAGCTCTTAGTGCCACAAAGCTTGGAAAAAGAGGCTATCCAAAAATAAAGTCCATAAACAAGGGCTACAAAGAGGATGACAAATAGGATAAAGCCAGACAAGCTCATAGTAGATAAAACTAAAAGCCGATCCAGTAAAAACCACAAAATCAGTGAAAAATCCAGCTGCGAAAAAGCCAGTCCTGCTTAAATTTATTATGATGTAAATTCCAGCTAGCGTGAGAAAGGTGAGATAAATGTAGAAAGTGATTTTCAGCCATAGCTAAAAAATGAAATTAGAAAAGCAAAAAGCACCGACAAAGGCTTTTATTATAATTTTAGTGCTAAAATGTCCGTTTAAAAATCTTACAAATAAGGAAATCCATGCAAAACGCTGATTTTTTAACATCATTACTACCTCTTGTTGTGCTTTTCGTCATATTTTTACTTTTTGGTTATCAGACCTCAACAAAAACAACAAAAAGCCCACGCAGCAATGCTTGCAGCTCTTGACAAAAGGCGATAAGATAGTAACTAATGGCGGACTTATATGCGAAGTGATTAAAGCCGAAAAGTGATTTTATCAAAGTTAAACTTAACGATGATGTAATCGTTCGTATAGCACGCGAGTTTGTAGCTAAAAAGATCGAAGATAAAGTAATGCGTAACGCAAGAGTTACATATAGGCTGATTATATTAATATTAGCCTTGGTTTTTGGTTTTGGCTTTTCGGTGCCATCTTTTTTTCAGACTCAAAGCGGAGCTAAAATTTCGCTAGGACTTGACCTTCAAGGCGGTCTTCATATGCTTCTTGGTGTTGAAACTAACGAAGCCATCCACTCTAAGATCAAGTCAATCGCTGGAAGCATAAATTATTATGCTAAAAAAGAAGATGTGCTTATTGATAAATTTAAGATAAAAGAAGATAGTGTTGATTTTGCGCTGCTTGATAGTGACGAGGCTCCAAAAGTTGATAAGGCGCTTGCTGAGATAAAAGGGCTTGATATCAAAAAAGATGGTCTAAACTATCACATCACTCTAATAGAGCAAGAGAGATTGATACGATCAGTATGCGATCTCTCAAGCTGTTGAGACCATTAGAAACAGACTTGATCAGTTTGGTCTAGCTGAGCCAACAGTCGCTAGACAAGGCAAAGACAATATCCTAGTCGAGCTTCCTGGCATAAAGACTGAAGAAGACGAGCAAAGAGCGAGAGATCTTATCGCAAAGGCCGCTCACTTGCAGCTTATGGCGAGTTGATGACAAAAGACAAGATCAGGCTAATACCACTGCAGCGAGGCCGAGGCTGAAAGCTATGGTGACGTAATCTTTAAAGATGCTAAAAATGACCGCGTAAAATATGTCGTTAAAAAATATCCCAGTGCTTGATGGCTCGATAGCTAACTGATGCAGAGGTCGCATTTTTCTCAGCAAAATAACCTACCGATCATAAATTTCACTCAAATTCAGAAGGTGCTAGAGGTACTGGTGATTTTTACTGGTGCAAATGTCGGCAAAAGGCTTGCTATCGTGCTTGATGGTAAGGTCTATTCAGCTCCAGTTATAATGAAAGAATAAATTGGCGGCAGCGGCAGATCCAGCGGTGGCTTCACTGACGGGGCTCACGACGCGCGATCGCGCTTAAGTGGCGCACTTTTTAGCACATTAAGATGCTAGAAAAAGAGTGTCGGTCCATCTCTGGGCCAGAGAGGCATCAGCCAAAGCGTGGTAGCACTTGCTGCTGGATCTAGTTTTAGTCGATGCTATTTGTGCTAGTTTATTACGGGATTCTCAGGATTTTTGCAAAATATCGCGCTAGTTGCGAGACGTTGTTATATTAGTTGCTGTCATGGCGCTTTTTGGGCGACGCTTACCTTGCCGAGGCATGGCTGGTATCGTGCTAACGATCGGTATGGCGGTTGATGCAAACGTCATCGCAAATGAGCGTATCGTGAGCTTTTACGTGAAGGCGTGGCGATAAGAACGGCCGTGCAAAGGGCTATGAGCACGCTATGAGTGCGATCATCGACTCAAAAGCTTAACTACTATCATCACGGTTGCAGTGCTCTATGCTTATGGTACTGGCCCGGTTAAAGGCTTTGCTGTGACAATGGCGCGGGCTATGTCATGAAAGCTTCGATGCTAACGGCCATTTTAGGCACACATGGCATGTTTGAGTGCAGTCATCGGACAAGATGAAAAAGTGGAAATACCAGACTTTGGTTTGGTTATAAAAAGGAGCTAGGGATGGACGAAATTTTTACTAAGAACAAAGTTTATGATTTTATGCAGTTTAGATTTGTATCACTCGCATTTTCTATATCTTTTATTTGTTGGTTCAATCTTTTTGCTTGCAACAAAGGGTCTAAACTACGGCATCGATTTCTCTGGTGATGCGCTTATCCAGTTAAATACGATACAAAGTGCCACTTGATAAAATCACTGACGCTTTTGGCTGCGAAATGAGGTGCTTAAAAACGCCTCTGTTACTGAGTTTTGGGAAGCGAAGATGAGGCTGATGACCAGGTTTTTCAGGATCAAGTTCAAATTAACTGGTGACATCGGTACTGAGATAAAGCAAAATTTTTACAAAAGATACTGGAGAGTACGAGTAAGACATGTTGATATCGTTGGTCAAGGTTGGTGATGAGCTTAGGCAAAAGGGCTTGATGGCTCTTGGGATTTCACTAATTGGGTGCTTCTTTATATAACATTTGAGATTTGGTGGAGATTTGCGCTAGCTGCGATTGCAGCTAAAAGAGTACGATATAGTCACGTAACTGTTGGCGCTATTTCACTGTCTGACATTGATGTAAAGTGGACACACTAGCAGCTGTATTAACGGTGCTTGGCTACTCCTCAAACGATACGATCATCATTTTTGATAGGATCAGAGAAGGCATAAAAAGAGCAAGAGAACCGATATCGAGGGCGTTATCAACGGTCAGTCTCAGCCACACTTTCAGAACTATCCTAACTTCAGCCACTACGATGATGACTGTTGTTGTGACTATTTTTGTTTGGCGGAGATATGATACATGGATTTTCATTATTCTTATCGTTGGTATAGTTATGGGAACGATCAGCTCGATCTCATCTCGTCACCATTTTTCTTATCTGGTTTAAGTAGCGTTGAGCATTTCAGAGCTAGAGGCTGAGAAGCAAAGGATCAAAAAGAGCGTGATAAAGGCGTGCTATGTTTGAAAAAGGCGTTGTGTAAGGAGGGATAATGAACTGGGGAAAAGTTATCTACATATTTTTGCGTTGATGAGTCTTTCGACTACGGCGGAGTTTTATATGATAAAAATGGAATAGCCCTTTTTGTGGCAGCTAAAGTATAAATTAGTTTTCAACTTTACTTAAGATCGGTGTTAAAATTACTATCAGCTGAGCTTTTGCAAACTCTCTAGTTTGCCTGATTTGCATATACCAGCTTTTGTTATTTTTGCAAGTCTCTGAAAATGCGACGCTCAGCTATTTCCACTAGCTATTGGCGCAGTCATTACAAATATATTTTCACTGCATAGTTTTAATAAGAGTCAAGTAAATCCACAAGAAGAATTTATAGGAGATGAGCTGAGAGAAAAAGTATGAGCCTTTAAGATAGATGGCAAAGATAGGATAAGATGGGTGAGCCAAAAGACGACTTAAGCTTGCCAAAAATACATCTAAGCATGTTTCCATATCCAAGCGGTCGCATACATATGCATGAGAAACTATTCTATCGGCGATGCGCTGGCTAGATCATATAGAAAAAGTGGCTACAACGTGCTTCATCCTATCGGTTTGATAGCTTTTGGTATGCCAGCTGAAAACGCAGCCATAAAACATAAATTCACCCTAAAATTTGGACTTATGAAAACATCGACTATATGAGAGCTTGCTAGCCTTGGCTTTTCGTTTTTCTAAAAAGAGGTACAGCACATCGATCCCACTTTACACAAAAGTGGGAACAAAAGCTTTTATAAAGATGTTTGAAAAAGGGCTTGTTTATAGAAAAACGCCATCGTAAACTGGTGTGAGTACGATCAAACCGTGCTTGCAAACGAGCAGGTTGAAGATGGAAAATGCTGGAGGATGCTGGCAATGATGTTGTGCAAAAAGAGCTTCGAGTTACTACTTCAACATCACAAAATACGCTAGCGAGCTGATGACCTAGAAAAGCTTCTTGAGGGCAAATGGCCAAAATCAAGTCATCACAATAGAAAAACTGGATCGGTAGAAGCTATGGCTTGGAGTTTTAAATTAGCCTTGATGAGGCATCAAAGAGACTTTGGGCGGTAAAAGTCTGATGGCTTTGGTGTATTTACAACAAGACCTGATACGATTTATGGCGTTAGCTACACAGCTCTTGCCAGAACATCTATCGTAAAAGCGCTTCTTGAAAGTGATGATTGATGAAAGCAAGAGGCAAAAGATAAAAAGCAATACTAATCAAAGCCAAGAGGCGTCAAGCAAGCGATAAAGATGGAAGATTTTTAGGGATTACGTCGTTCATCCTCACAAATGAAAAAGATCCCGAGTTTGGGTTACAGATTCATCCTAGCTGACTACAGCGTTGGCGCTATCATGGCTGTTCCTGCGCATGATCAAAGTTACAGGTTTGCAAGCAGATTTAATCTACCTATAAAACACGTCGTACAGCCACTTGAGGGCGATAGTGAGGGCTCAAAAGCATACTCGGAATGCAGGTTACTATAAGTCTGAGCTGATAAATGGCCTTAGCTCAGAGGATGCCAAAAAGCTTTATAATAGAGTGAAAAAGATGGTCTTGGCAAAAGGATCACGAAACTATAAAGCTAAGAGACTGAGAATTCTCATAAGATACTGGGGTGCGCCAATACATCGTGCATTGCAAATGCTGCGGCGTGGTGCCTGAAAAAGAGAAAAAGTACCTATCGCACACCTGAAGATGTCAAGATCACGAGGCGAGGGCAATCCACTTGATAAACATCCAACTTGAAATTTTACAAAGTGTCCAAAATGCAGGACAAGACGCGTCAGAGACTGATCACGATGGATACATTTGTGAGAGAGTAGCATGATATTTTGCTGGGTTTTGCAAGCGATGAGGAAGACGTATGAGCAAAAAGCGCTGATGAAAAAGAGCGTGAGTTATTGGATGAATGTGAGATCGAGTATATCTCGGCGGTATCGAGCATGCGATGTGCACCTTTTATACACTAGATTTTTCCAAAAAGGTCTTAAGAGATCTTGGCTATCTAAGAGACGTGAGCCATTTAGATTACTAACTCAGGACATGGTCTTAAAAGATGGTAAAAGATGAGTAAAAGTAAGAGGCAACGTCGTGGATCTGATGATATCATCAACAAATATGGTGCTGATACAGCAAGGCTTTTTATACTTTTGCTGCTCCTCCTCAAAAAGAGCTAGAGGTGGAACGACAGCGCGGTTGAGGGATGCGTTTAGGAGTTTTTAAACAGACTTTTGGGGAGAGGCAGAAACTATCAAAAAGATAGATAAAGCTGCCTGAGATAGATCATGAAAGTCTAAATAAGAGATAGAAAATTGCAAGGTTAAGTATGAAGCACATCAACCGGGGTCTTTGGCGACGACATTTTGCTTTTAACAATACATTGATAGCTGCATTGCATGGAGCGCTAAATGCTATAAATGCGCAGGATAATGACGATGTAAATGCTGAGGGCTTTTTATCATCTTAAATTCCTAGAACAATCGTGCCACACATCGCAAATGGAAGCAGCGAAGAGCTTTTGGTGAAAAAGATTTTACAAGATAGCTGTAAAAGAGGTCTTTGTAAAGATAGTATACTCTTACAGTTACGGTTAATGGCAAGAAAGGGCTGAGTGGAAGTGGCAGGCCAGGTGAGAGTGAAAAGGAGCAAAAACTAAGCTAAGCAAAACGTGGCTAAGTGAGCTTGAGGCAAAAGACTTTAAAGAGATTTATACTAAAAAGGCAGAATTAGTAAATGTTTGTCATTAAGGATAAATTACGAAAGTTATTTTTAGCGTGTTACGATATTTATCTGTGGATTGGATATAAAACCAGTTTCAAAGATCTCACTCAGGATTTGGTTGGAGATAGAGTTTATGTTGATATTATCATCAGCAAAGAGCCATAGTGTCTGGATGAAAAGACATAATAAAAGAGGGTATGGTCGCAAGGCTGCATAAATCACTATCAAGCAAAAGATAGCGCTGATAGCTTCGATAATAGTTTCGGTAAAAGTTTAGAAATTGCAGAGGCAATCATCTATAGATGAATATGGCTATATCATCTTACAAAGCTCTTTTAACTCTAAACTATCAAAACCAGATTAAAAGATGGTCGTGATCGAGATATACCTGCTACTGTGAGTATGATTTTGAATGTAGCAAGACGTCAAAAGAGCGTAAGATACGCAGATAGTGTTATTATTGATACTCAAAAAGTATGAAGCTATAAAAGAGGCTTCAAAAGGGCGTTTGATAGGTACATCATAGAGCCAGCTGTAAAAAGGATATAAGAGATGGCAGCAGTAACCGTTAGTCAAATAGTCAAGGAAGCCTTGAGTCGGATAAAAAGATCGCCATTTGATGCTAACGCCAGAAAATTACACCGAAGTTTATAATGAAAATTTCTAAAAATAATGTGTCTACTACCGAAGAGCAAAAGATAGAAAAATATATCTCAAGGCTTGGTGATGACTACAAGGCGCAAGCTATAAGCCTTCATATAAAACCAGTTTGATGAGTTTGTAGCTTTTTGACCGTCATAGACTCTCTCATGGTGCTAAAAATGGCACAGCACAAGTGGTTGATGATAAAAAGTTAAAGAATCACTAAATGCCTTTTGCAAGAAGATCCTCCAAGCCATCTCTAGCTTACTAACAAAGATGCAAAAAGCCCTAGCTGAGGCAGGGCATGCCACGCTACCCTGCTAGAAGATATGATGAGAAAAATCTTGAAGAATGTGCGCTTAAATGGTTTGACTTTGTAAGCTCTTACGATACTGGATCTTTGGACTTTTGAAATATTATGGCGTGAGGAGACTTTGGCGATCTAAGGACTATGACGCTGAAGCTTGAGAGTTTCTTTCTCATGAGCATGACGAAAACGCTTTGTGATTGAGCTTTTTAATGTACGCTATGAGCCTTCTATCACAAAAGGAGCTTGGCGAAGGCTTAGCACCATTAGAAGCGTTTTAAAACAAAATCCACAAAGCCTAAATAGCAAAAATTCAAGATAAGATAAAAGGGTTTTTGTCGATCAGCAGGATCGAGAAGAAGATAGAACGAGATCATCGAAAGGTTGGCTCATTAAATAACATCTTACAAAGGCATAGGCGAGAGGATCTCAGACTATCGCTGCTAGTTCTCAAAGTAACTCTGCTGGTGAAAAGCATCAAAAAACGACCTTAAAAAGTGTAAAATCAAATGCAAATAGCATCGATCATATAAAGACATGACATCGAGATCGCCCATGGTGCGCTTGAGATCGGGAGTAAGGAGCTTGGCCTTGAGATGAACAGCAGCAAGCGACCATTTCTGAGCTTCAAGACGGTCACAGGGAGTCTAGAAAAAGAGCTTGAAGCTGCTAGACTTGAGAGTAGAGAGGACTTTTTGTAAAAGTGGCTAAAAGAGCTTTGATAGGGGTGAAAATTCAGCGTATCGAAGAGGCTTATAAACGTTATGGCACGGACTATTCGATCTGCTCTGTTGATGATTGATTTCTTTAAAAGATAAACATGACACTTATGGACACGAAAAGCTGGCGACGTGATCCTTTCTGCCGTGGCTCAGGTGCTTAAGAAAAATGCTAGAAAGGTTGATTTTGTCGGGTAGATATGGCGGCGAGATTGTCATTTGCTACCAGTACGAGCCTAAAAAGATGGAGTTAGATTTGGCGAGAAGCTAAGAGAGTATGATAGAAAAATTACCAGTATCTATAAAACGAGGCGTATCAAAGTTACCATTAGCTCTGGTGATGGCGACAAGTACAAATTCAAGTGACACGATGACATGCAGGGCGCTGATAAGATGCTCTATCTTTCAAAAGGGCGGCAGCAGAAACAAGTCATGCCAAAAAGATAGTCAGAAAAAATGAGCCTAGCTCAGAATTTTGCTTGATGGCGAAGCCACTTTACTAGCAAAAGAGATCGACTATGGTAGGATCATAAGGGCATGAATGATACGATCAAAGGTCATCTAAAACCTTTTAAGATAATCCATCATCAGCACAAATGGCAAAAGGTAGCACAGACACTTTTTAGCTTTCGATGTACTAAGCAAAATGGTGCAAAAAGTAGGGCACTATACAGCCACTGCTATTTAGGTAACGAGCGATGGCTAAATGGCGAGGGTCGCTGCTGATAAGGTACAGGGCTCACGAGCGTTTGCAAGCTCTTTTGAGTGATGAATACAAAGATAAAAACAGGCTATTTTGAGTATATGACTGCTTTCTGCAGTGCTTTTTGAGAGTTGCGACTACTTTGTCTGCCGAGGCTGGCATGGGCGGCGTGCTGGATGCGACAAATGTCTTTGAAAAAGAGCTAAACTCTTTACTCCGATCGGTTTTGATCACACGGCGATGCTTGGAAATAGCATGAGAAAAGTTCACGCACCAGATTGAAGCCATGGGCTAGAGCGAGTGTTAGTAATGATGATGAACGAGACAGTATTGCTATCGCAAAAGAGATCGCAAACGAGGCGCTACTTTACGTTTTTCGAGAAAAGTAACCAAAAGAGCCCAAACAGGATCGCAGACTACGCAGATAAATTTAACCTCAGGTTTTTGCGCTCAGTGTAACTCTAGCCTACGCCGCGGCTAAGAGTACTAGATAGCAGCATAGATATCAAAAAGCGGCGCTTTTATCGCTTCGTGGCAGATGTGAAAAGATCGCTAGGTATACGTTGATGTCAGGGATCACAACGAGCTTGGGATGCAAATGCTGTGGCTGAGAGTAGTTCAAAGAGTTTGGCGGTAAAGCTAACACTAATTTATAACTCGTTTTTAGATAAAAGACTGCAAGGCGGTTTAGCAGCTCTAAAGCCAGCCATTGAGGACGTGCTACTATCACTACCACTGCGAGGGCAGGGAGCGGCGAGGCTCATAAACAAGCACTAAATGAGCTTGAAATTTCGCATAGGAGTTTGAGTCAAGCGATATGAACGATATAAAAGAGCGACAGCAGAATTACTAGCATTTGGCTCGTTTCCACTGGTCAAAGGCCTTTTTAAAAGGTACTATGCAAGCAAAGGTCTATGGTATCTTTTAACACACGCCAGTACTCATCTGCGAGAGATGACAAGAGGCAGCACTCTGCGCTGACGCGACCAGTTTGCTGGCTTTAGCGCATTCAGACTACCTGATTTTAGAGCTAAAGGGCGATGATCTAGAAGTTTTAACGAGAGCTCTTTGAAATTTCATCCGTTCTTACGCAAAATACTATCATTTGATGTGAAAAAGATCATCATAAGCCCATTAGCACGCTTTTAAACCCGCTTCCAACGCAAAAACCTAGAAAGCTCAACGATCAAGCTAAAAAGATAATCTAAATTAGCCCAAATTGCGACTTGCTCACCCTTACGATTTGGCTACAGGTGCGTCGATATCGTTGAGAGCGTTGGCGAGTTTAACATTCGCGGCGAAGTGATCGACATTTATGGCGTAAATGGACGATCCTGTTGCGAATACGCTCTTTTGGCGATGAGTGGGGAGCATCAGAAACACTACAACACCGCTGCAAATTAACAACAAAAATGAGCTAAAGCAGAAGCCGAGATCGTGCCTTTTATACAAAGGGTGAGCAAGATGAGTTTGAAAAGTTGCCAAAAGATCGAGGATAATGCAAAGTGATGCTTTGGTGAGCGATCGATTCGCTTGGATTTTGGGCGATAGATAGCTGGCGACTACTTGAAAGGGTGACTCAAAAGCTTGTTAAAAGATGGTTTTAGGTATGATGTGCCTGAGGAGGGTAAGGGCATTGAAGGTCCACTGCCCGAGCCAAAGGGTCTATAAAGACACGAGAGTCACTTTAAGTCGACTTTTGGCTAAATAAGAGCAAAGTATAACCGTTCTTTTCAAAAATGAGGCTTTTAAGGGTTATGGAACGATGGATTTAGATGTAAAAGCTTAATTTCACCGTAAATTTAACCTCAACAAGACGCAGTCTCTTAATGATTGAGAGGCGAGTTAAACGCTCAAACTCGTGGTTGATGAGCTGAAAAGTAAATATTCGTCGTGCATGAGGATTATAGTATGACAGGCATTTTTGGGGCTTGAAAAGATCAAGGTTTTGGGTGCGACGAGCACATCCGTGTCGCCTGCAAAATGATGACAAAACTTCTTTGCCGGTTAAGCATCTAAATCGATAGACCGCTACATCGCTCAAAATGGCTCTAAGGCGTTGCGATCCCTAGGCAAACCACATAAGATAAAAGAAAGGTTAGGACTCTTTTTGCGATCGCCTCAAAGATCGTGGCAATGGCGGCAAAAGGGAGCTAATCGCAGAGCAAATTACAAAAGAGGATATCTCTTATCTAAACTTTCGTCCAAGACTGCTGGCTTTTCATATACAGGTGACCAACAAAAGCTGTAAATGATATAAAGATGGGCTAAAAGCGGCAAGGGTGATGGATAGGCTCGCTTTAGTGAGATATGTTGGCTTTTAGTAGGGCTGAAAGTTGCGATGAATGCCATGTTTACCTGCATAAAATCAGGCTTTAGCGCATTTTCTTTATTGCCAACGACCTTCTTAGCATCGCAGCACTACAAGACACTAAACCAAAGATTTACTAAATTGGCATAAAAGTCTTTAGGCTGGATCGCTTCTCAAGTGCCAAAGAAAAATCAAGCTTGCAAAAAGCGCTAAAAGAAAAATGAGCCCTGGTTGCGTGGGTACGCATGCGCTTCTTGGCGTAAAAGGCTGAAAGGTAGGGCTTATAGTGGTTGATGAGGGAGCATAGCGTGGCGTTAAACAAAAGAGCAGCTGAAAATTTCTCCAGACTCCACATCCTGAGTATGAGCGCCGCCGATACGAAGCTTAAATATGGCGCTTAGCAAGATAAAAACATATAGCATTTTAGCTCTCCATGACTCGAGGCTGGATGTGAGAACAAGCGTGAGAGTGGGACGGAAAGGTCGTCAAAGGGCGATCATGCGTGAGCTAAGACGCGGCAGACCTTCCATCACAACCACATCGCAGACATCGAGCAGACAGCCAAATGAGCTAGAGAAAAGATATACATGAAGCTTAAGGGTACGATACTTCACTCAAGATCAAAATGCAAAAGTCGCTGAAGACGAGATGATGAGGCAGAGGCAGGGCGAGTATGACTTGCTACTTTGCACACATCGTTGAAAGCAGCGTCCACTTGCAAATGCAAACACACCATAATCGTAGAAAATGCTAATAAATTGGCGTGGCTGACTGCACCAGCTGCGCGGTCGCGTGGGTAGAAAAGCGACAAGCACGGCATACTACTACTTTTTGGTTGAGATAAAAGATGCCATTAGCAAGGACGCTAAAACGACTTGTAGCGCTTGAGGCAAGCTCATTTTTGGGTGCTGGCTCAGTGCTAGCATATGCGACCTTGAGGATAAGAAGTGGCGAAGTCAACATCATCGGTGAGGGCGCCGGCGGCCACATCGAGGCTATCGGCTCTCGCTACTCTAAAGATGCTAGAAGATGAGATAAACAAGCTTCTTAATCAAGACTCAAGCAAAAGCGACAAGATCGATCTAAAGCTTAGCGTGAGCGCCTTTTAAATCAAGAATTTATAAAGGAAGATAGGCTGAGGCTTGAGAATTCACAGGGCACTAGCAAGTGTAAAGAGGTCGCTGAAGTCTATGAGATACAAAGCGAGCTTGAGGATAGATTTGGCAAGATAGATACATTTACAAAGCAGTTTTTAGACCTTATCATCATCAGAGTACAGCTCTAAAAGCTGGCATAAAGACGATCTCAAACAGCGAACAAAATATACTAATAACAAAAATGATGACGAAGATCAGGCTAAAAGTCACATGTAGAAGGACGATGACGATGTTTTGGCTGAGTGCTGGTCTATCTAAGAAAGGATAAGAGATGATAGATTGGGGTATGAAGTATGCAGCGATTTATAAGAGCACAAAGGATGTTAAAAGCCAGTTGAGGATATCGATTTTTGTCGATATCGACTCACTTTATGGACTAGAAAAACAAAAAAATTTTTGCTAAAAATGCTGAAGATTACATAGCTGGAGATGGGAGCAAATCCACGATGCTTCTTTGGGGTGAGGAGAGGATGTGGCAAGTCAAGCCTTATGAGGGGCTGTTTTTACTAGAGTCGGTATAAGAGGGACTTCGCATCATCGAGATCAGCTGCGAGGGATCTGAAAATACCTTGGCGACATCATCGATGAGATCAGAAAAAGTGAGTTCCGATTATCATTTTCTGCGACGATCTAAGCTTTGAAAATGGCAGCAATGATGCTCATGTCTAAAGCCTATCATGGATGGCTCTGTCCAAAAAACCGCCAAAAACGCCTTGTCGCTATGCGCCACGTCAAACCGCCGCCACCTAATAAGCGGGTTTAAGCAGTAAACTCAGAGCTGATGAACGGAGGAAATCACTACAGCGACGCAGCTCGGAGAAAATTCGCTCTCAGACCGCTTTTGGTCTTTGGATCAGCTGTATCAAGGCAACTATGACGAGTACCTAAAAATGGTTGATTTTTGCTTTAAAGACTACGCTGGCGACAAAGATGAGCTTCACACGCTTGCTATTTCGCTACCCATAGAGCTAGCAAGTGGCGGGACTGCAAAACAGTTTTACCTAACTTTTAAAAGCACTAAAATGGGATCAACCGATCTGTTTTTAGCTTCTTCAAATCACAAAAGTAAAGTACGATGAGCTAAAATGGCGGGCAGGGCACTTTTTGAGGTTATTTTGAGTGCTATTTTTGCAAAATGCCAACTGGAGAAACGATTGAAAAGCGCTGGATAATCTAGCGAGCAAAAGATAGCCTGCAAGGCGTTGCACGCTTGAAACAACGACAGCTTGCCACTCTCATAAAAAGCCAAATTGGCTTTACAACCACAAAGCAAAAACAGCTAAAGACCTTTGCTACCATAAAAATGGGTGGTGACTTTGAAAACTTTACAAAGAAAACGTAGGTCATGAGTGGCTCATAAGCGTCAGAGGCGTTGGCGCAGAGACTTTACGACGCGATACGCTTGCTGCTTGCGGCAAGCCTTACGCATGATCGTTGATGTATGCGCTTGGGATAATGGCATATTTTGACTACATGAGAGCTACGACGAGGCAGCTGGTGGTTTAGCTCGCTTGATTATGTTAAAGGCAAATCTCTTGATAGCGAGAAGAGTGACGAAACTGAGGTTTTAAGCTCTATCATGCACTTATTTTGGAGTTTTGCAAGAAAATTTTCAAAGGCAAGATTTTAAGCCAAAACGGACGAGAGGGTGTGATAGCATTCACTACTATGTTTAGATTGGCGCAAATTAGGACTTTTATGTTTTATTTTAAATTTCATTACGGAGGTGAGGAGGTGATCTACGATAACATCGTAAAACGATCGACAATACACCTTTGGTAAAGGGTTAAAAGCAGTGCTGACAGGGCTGAGTACGTGGAAATTAGGTTTTTAATCCGGGCGGCTCGTAAAAAGATGGATCGGCATTTTAATATGATCACGAAAAATGCTAGCTGATGGCACGCTAAAACGGCGACTATCGTTGAGCCAACAGCGGAAATACGGTATCGGCGTAGCTATGTGCGGTGCTGCGCTTGGCTTTAAGTGATCGCGCATGCCTGAGAGCATGAGTATCGAAAGACGCAAGATCGTTGCAGCTTATGGCGCTCATCTTTGAGCTGCTCTACAGCTGGCGGTGTAAGCAACGTCACGCGACACTGCGAGCTAACTTCTCAGCCAAATCACGTAATGCTAAGCCGGTTTGACAGTATAACCCACAAGCTCACGAGCTAACAACAGCTACTGAGATCGTAGCTGACTTTAATAAAGCATTTGCTATGGGTGTTGATACGGGCGGCACGATAAGCCAGATGGCAAAGGTTCTAAAGAAAAAGGCTGTGACACTAAGATCATTGCAGTGAGAGCCTGAGCATCACCGGTTTTTAGTGGCGGCAACCGAGGACCACTAAAATTAAGGCATCGGGCTGGATACAAATACAATGGATGTGAGGCCTGGTTAGCGAAGTGAAAAAGTAAGCAACGATGACGCTACTAAACGCCAGCTAAGAGCGATCGCAAAAGAGCGATAAGCGATGATATGGGCATAAGTGGCGGCGCTTCTTACGTGGCTGCAAAAAGAGTGGCTAAAAAGACTTGGCGCTGGCAAGGGTCTTTTTCATAGCTCCAGATAACGGCGAGAGATACCTAAAAGTACAGAAACTTTTACGGGCGTAAAATATATGTGGGAGAGTCTAAAGAGCTGGTTCAAACCGTTCGTGAAAAAGAGACCCATCGGTGCATAGTTGTTGCTTTTGGCGATAGCCCTCACGCTCTGGACATCATGCGAGTTTTGTTTCACCATTTACTCATGTTTTATATGAGTGGTCTTTTCTAGCTAGACTCATCTCGCAATATACAAGATTTCAGCGAGCATCGGGATCACCGAGGCGAAGATCGGTGGAGGATACTTTCATGATCACGGCATGGGCGTGGTTATCGGCGGACAGCTGGTCGGTGATGATCGATGATGTATCATCAGTGAGGCATGGGCACTGGCGAAAGTGTGGCCGGCGCCATCCGACCATTAAAAAGTGGCGGACTATCGCCGCTGGCTCAAAGATAACGGTGCTATAACTATCAGCGAAAATGCTAAGATCGGCGCAAACTCGGTCGTGCTAAAAATGTCCCAGCAAATGCACACTGTGGTTGGCATACCAGCAAAGAGTTATCAAGATAAATGGGACAGAGTGAACCAAGATTATCATTTCATGATTACTCCTGCACCATATACAAATTACGATGCAGCACAGTACTATCCATAATGTTGCCAGCGTTTTTAGCTTTACGCTGCCTATTATAATATTTGTCATTTTAATATTTTATAACAAAATGTATAAGGCAGCTGCGCCAAAAACTTACGTGCGTTAACAAAGAAATATAGCTGATACGTTTAGCGCAAACTTTGCTGAGGGCACGGCTTATGAAAAAGAGTGCCGATAAAAGAAGATGTATATTGTGATTTTATATGCAAATGCTAAAAGGGCTTTTTAAATTTGTGTGAGTTTGGATTGTAGAGGGGCGACGCCTTTGTGATTATTAAAAGTTTGGATGTATTCAGCTACTGCTTTTGCATCTTCATCGCTCATTGGGTAGCGATAGGTTTCATCATAGCACCAAGACCATTATTTGCTCTGTCGTAGCGCCCTAGGGCTGCTTCGATAGCTGCTGCATCAAGTGATGTTAAAGCTGGAACTTTGTTATTGAAAACTTTTTCAGCTTTAGCGCCATGACGGGCAACGCATTTTATAGATAGTAGCGCCATCGCGGCAAGCAGCGGTTGAAATGATGCTACGCCGCCGGAAACGATTAGTGCGTTTTTCATTTGTCATCCTAAAAACGTGCTGGCATTATAATACATATGGGAGCACGAGGGCGGGTTAAAATATTTTTGGCTACTAATCACCAAATGATAAAAAGAAAACAGCCAACAAAGCACTTTTTAGACCGAGACGGTGTCATAAATAAGAGACGCTGGATACGTTTGTGAGATTGAGGACTTTCAAATTATTGATGGCATTTTGATGCGTTGAGGGATTTGCTGAGCTGGCTACAAAGCTTTTTGTCGTGACGATCAATCAGGCATCGGCGGGGCTACACTAGCACGCAGGAGCGGTTGACGCTCTAAAATAAATTGCTAGCAGCTTTAAAAGAGCAGATTTTTATCCAAAGGGTCTATTTTTGCCCGCATGCTCCAGAGCAAAAATGCCTCGACGCCAAATCAAAAATGATACTGATGCTTGCAAAAGGTTTGACATAGACCTTGAAAACTCGCTCATGGAGCGATAAACCAAGCGACGTCCGAGGGCTGGCAAAAAGGGCTGGGTGGGGCAGAAAATTTCTTTGGCTTGATGGCATCGATACAGTGCCAAGAGATGTTTTAAATAAACTAAAAAGGAAAAATCACTAGAATTTAAACGGAAAAAGATAGATCATAACTGGCGGTGCTGGCTTTATCGGCTCAACTATGCGCCTATTTTGATGAAAACTATAAAGATACTCACGTGCTTGTCATTGGATAAATTAGAAACGACAGGACGTTTAGCAAACAGCTAAACAGCTGGCCATTTTAAGAGTATGGCAGCAAGGGTGAAAGTATGGCGATATCAACGACCTAGCACGCTTGAGAAGATAAAAAGTTTTCCTTGAACGTCATCACTACAGCGGCGATCTCAGACACGACCGTAGGCAAGACGAGCTAATAGCAAATGTAAATGCGCTGTGACATGATATCTGCGGAGTTTGGGCACGCAAGATGATCTACGCTAGCTCAGGGGCGACTTATGGCAACTGCAAAAGAGCCCGCAAACAGTTGGCTGAGCGCGAACTAAACGTTTACGGCACCCAGCAAACTAAGCATGGATAAATGTCAATAAAATTACGCAAAAGCGCGGCGTGGCGATGATGGTTGGACTAGAGGTGTTTAACGTCTGGCAGAGGCGAGGTTTTCAAAAAGTAAAACCGCCTCGATGAATTACTTCAGTTTGGACTTCGTTTGGCGGCGAGACTCAAAGGCTCTTTGAGGCAGCTGACCAGATCAGCGCGACTTTGTCTATATAAAAGATATCATTGACGCAAACGCTAGCGCGAGCGCGCCAAGTGGCGTCATAACGCAGCCACTGGCAGGCTGAAACTTTCAAGATATCGCTGACATCTTGCAGCGGGAGATCGGTATTGGCTAACGGTATATCAAAATCATTTTATCGGCTCATATCCGGTTTCACACTACGGGCTGACGCTGACTCGCGAGGCATTTGGCTTTAGCGCGACTTGGAGCGAAGGGCGATAAAAGACGCCTGCCAGAGATAAAGAAGGTTACAAGGAAGAGATGCATGGCTAGAGAGTTAGAGTACAGTCGTCGATGATCTCATGCTGGACCACCATATCTGGGGTAGTTGTGAGCACTATCGCGCAAGCCCCAGTGCAAGTTGTAAAGATAAATAACGAAACTTATACGCTTGGTGGCGCTGGTAACGTGGTGAGACTACTCTCTCTTGGCGCAAACGTGAGGCGTGCTAGCGTCTTGGGGATGACAGGCTGGCAAAAGATAAAGAAGCTTGCTGAGCTAAATGTAAAAGATGAGCTCATCGCACTGAAAAAGGGCGTAGCTCGATAAAAAGCCGCATATGGCATCTCATCAGCAAGTTGATTGGGATCGATAAAGAGAGCGTTGTCAAGATAAAGTTGAAAGATGAACTCGTCTTGAAGTCGAAAATGCCCGTCGTTGCTCTGCTAGTGACTTCAGCAAAGGCGTGCCGAGAAGTTTGTCAAGAGATCATAAAGCAGGTGCGTGAAGCTAAAAGATCCCAGTACTATCGATCAAAAAGCGCGACACAAAGTATAAAAACGCGACTTCCCTTCGCGCCAAATAAAAGGGCGAGCAGGGCTACAAATTAAAAGATAAAAGATAAGACCCGAGCTGAAGGCGATAAAACAGCTAAAAGATGAGCTAAAGTTGACCTATTCGATCATCACGATCTCAGAAGAGGCATCGCGCTATATGACGACGGGCTGCATCTTTTGCGGCAAAAAGCAAAAGTCTTTGACGTCACTGGCGCTGGAGATACGGTGCTTGCTACACTTGGCACATGCTGCAGGCGGGCTGATATAAAAGGGCGATGAATGTAAACCTCCGCGGCAGCCCGTCGTTGTGGCAGATGGGCGGTGCAACGGCCCTCAGCTGAGGATCGAGCAGCTAAATGGCCTCATTTAGAGACCGATTCGAGCACAAGCTTAAAAGCGTTGAGGAGTTAGTAGCTGCGAGCCAAAAGGACGATGAAAAGGTCGTTTTTACGAGTAGCTCGCTCGATATCTTGCACGCTGGACACGTAAAATACCTAGCTCGTGCAGGGAGCAGCGATCTTTGGTTGTTGGGCTAAGTCCGGGCGCTTCGAGTTGAGAGCTAAAGGCGGGGCAGAGACCTATAAACTCGCAAGATGATAGAGAACCTGCGTGCTAAGCGGGCTTGGTTTTGTGATTGTCGTGATATTTGATGAGGATGCCATAGATTTCAATAACAAAGATGAGCCAGACGTGCTTGTAAAGAGGGCTGACTAAAGAGACGAAAGAGGTCGTTGGCAGCGGATCGTCAAAGAGGTCAGGCGTGATCGACTTTGTTGAGGCAAAAGCCACGGCGAGGGATAATAAAAAGGATAAAAGATGCTAAAAACGATGATAAAAATGAGCTTGAAGGCTACCAAAAACCTTTGAGCATGTAAAGTGCTTGACAGCTTAGGCTGCTTGCCAGATGGTGGCTGATACGCAAAGAAATGGCAAAAGGTGCTACATGCGGTAACGGCGGCTCTGCGGCGGACGCTCAGCATTTGCAGCTGAGCTAACTGGCGAGATATAAAAGCGAGCGCCAACCACTGCGGGCATCGCGCTAACCACCGATACTTCCGGCACTTGCACGGCCCGTGTGGCAACGACTACGGCTTTGACTATGTTTTTCACGCCAGTTTGAGGCTTTTGGCTCAGTCAGGGCGACTCTAGCGTAGCGATCTCAACGAGTGGCAACAGCAAAAACGTCAGCGAAGCTATAAAAGTGCCAAGAAAATGGGCGCATCGGTGCTTGGACTTAGCAGCAAAGGCGGCGGTGCGATGAATGAAGGATGCGATCTAAAAGTGGTCGTTAGCTCAAGCGATAACAAGGATACAAGAGTCGCACATCTTTTTATCCACGATCTGCCAAGCTGTAGCGAGGCTTTTAGGGGCTAAAATGCAAGAAGCGATGGATCATCACTAAATGATCCTTGCCAGCAAAATGAGATAAATTGATATCTACTTTAAAAAGGCTATCGCTCCAGTGCTTTTTAAACAAGCACTCGCAAAACCCTGATGGTGGCGTAGTTTATGAAGAGGAGGCTCAAATGTCAAATTATCCTGCTTGAAGATGAGGGCGAGAAGCTAGCTATTTTCCGGCATTTACAAGCAAAGGGCGATGAAGCTTTGGCGAAACGACAGCGAGCAAGAAAGCATAGAGATAGGGCTAAAAGGTATCTTACGATGCTAAAAGAGTAGTTATGCTGGCGTTGTGGTGGATGCTTTTAGCTCATGACTTTGTGCTAAAAAGAGCTTATAGATCCTCGCCTGAGTGCGTAATAAAATTTATAAAATTTTACGCATTATTTTATGTAAAATGGCTTTGATGAGGAGTAGATTTTGCAGTTGCTGGTCTGTTTTGAAATTTCTTTAGGCTGGCTTTTGCTGGGACTGGCGCTGATTTATAAATTAACTTTTGGGCGAGTTGTCATTTGATATTGTAGATAGAGCTAGATTGATAAAGCTACAAATTCACTATCTCGTTTATAAAATGTGGTTTTGTATATATTTGTTTGTTGGTAGAAAAGTTACTTGATATACGATTTTTAAAGTCACAAGAGTGCTATGAATTACTACATTTGAGACTGAAGATCGGCAGATTGGCTAGTAAGCGAGTTTGATATATAAAGATTGAGAGTTTTTGGCTTGGTACTTGAAAATTATATCACAAATGGTGTGATTATATTTAATCAATTTACTCGATCCGACTATAATTGACTTTTAGCATAGAAAATTTTCAGGGTTTAGTGCCACATTTGACAAAGGTTGGAAGCGGACATTTACTTTGAGGCTTGAGTATTTACTGATTAAAGGCTCAATTTTCACTTTTTCAAATTAAATTGTAGCTAAATTACGCCCCAAAAAATAGTTGCAATAAACTAAAATAAATAAATCTACCGATAAAATTTTCTAGATTTTGCAGACTTAACGCTGAGTGTTAGGATCGTAAGGGGCAGAAATTGGTGCTAGAAACTGAAATTGCTCTTTTGTGGGTCAGTTTATAGTTTTTACTGAAAATTAAATACAAAAGCTGTTTATCTCAGAGAAAAATAGCTAAAACCAAATTGCAGTTTTTCTCTAAATACCAATGTTAGCAGGTGCTCTAGTTTATGGTTGAAGCAAGATTGTAGTTTTAAATTTGACCTTGTAGGTCAGTCGCAGATAGAAATTTTTAGAATCTGCAAACTTGTTAAGATTGTTGTGAAAAATGGTGATAAAAGTTTTTAAATTAACCTTTGGTAGATCAAATTTTACAGACTAAAAAGCTCTATTTGCTGAGAAATTGAAAGGTTTTTATTTGAACGCCGCTTGTAAATAAATAGCCTCTGTTTATCGCTGGGAGCTTTAAAATTCTAGCTTTTTTCTTTAAAATATTTTTGGCATTACGGCTTTACAAAATGGCGTTACTAAGATGTATTCATTAGCGTAGCCAACAGCAATCTTGCCACTTAGAACCACGCTTGTTTGCTTTGCTAAATTGCACTTAGCTCATCTTTTTGAGACTTGCTTATAGCACATTTAGCTCTTTTGCCGCCATATCGACGCCTCGAACCACGTTGCTATCATTTTTATAATAAAAACTTCATCGTTCATTTTTGTGATAATTGGCAGCAGATTTTTGCTATCAGCCTCCAGCTCAAAGCTTTTTCTTCCACACCACTAAAGTATTCGTCCAAAAAGCTACGCTAAATTTAGTCTCCGAGCTTCTTTTAAGCTTGCCCTCTAAGTTTGTCTCATCTACAAAGTAGCGCAAAACCTCGCTCATCAAAGGTGGTTTTGAAGCTCTTTTTGCGTAAATTAAAAAGCAGTCTATGCCAGCCAAAGTGCTCTCTCTTCTCAAGCTCCGCTCCTGCCAAAGAGCTCTTTTAGTCCAGCGCCCTTGACTGCATCAAAACCACTCAAATTATCGTCAGAGCGATGCGCTAAGATCAAGATTTTCCTATCCAGATTACGGCAAATTCACCAAAAACTCATGCCTCGCGCGTTTTTCAAATGACTTACCTAAAGTACGCTTTTATGTAGATTTTTTGCCGAATTTACTGGCAAGCTCTTTGGCGCTTTCAACTTCGATTACTCTGCTCTCTAACGATGTGATCGACTATGGCTATATCAAATTGCCCCAAGCATCTTCTAAAAATGTAAAAAGTGCGGTGCTATCGATGCCGTGCGAGAAGGCAAGCAGGTTTGCGTCGAGCAGCCTATCGGCACTTTTGGCTTATCATTGTCACCTTTTGATGATGGTGGCGACTGGTTTTGATCAACCACGTCGTCTGACCTCACAAGGTAGAGCGAGCCGATCTCAAACTCTTTTACGTCACTGTCATTGATCAGAACTTTCGCCGTCTATATCTTTGTCCCCAGATATCTTTTTGGCGGCGTAAAACATCTCGCCCTCGCTGCTAATGCCCTCAAGCGATGCGTAAACCCGCTTACCAAAACTCTTTTGCAAGCTCTCATTTATCGCTTTTTGGTGATCTTTTTCTATCTTGCTTAGCCTTTTGAGATGATTTTTGCTGGGATTTGCTCCATTTCAAAAGGGCTGTGCTCTCTCTTTTGAGGTAGGCAAAGGCGGAAATTCTATCAAATTACAAACTCTTCTAAAAACTCCATAAAGCTCTCAAAATCCTCCTCGCTCTCCTTGGGTGACCCACGATGACGCGTTCACGCAGGTAATTTTTACGGCATTTCTTATTAAATTACAAAGCTCTTTTTATCTTTTTGGCGCCACTTCCGCGCTTCATTATCTTTAACATATTTTTCGCTTCGATGCTGCTGGATAGGCATGTATCCAAAGTGAGTTGTGAAAGATAGGCGAAAGCGATGATGCGCGAAATGAGCTCCTTGCTGGTTGTGCTTGGGTAGAGGGTAAAGTATCCTGGCACTCCTTACGCCTTCTATCTTTTCTACTCGTCTATTAAATTTGATTAGTCCGTCGCTAATGCCTGATCGCGCATGTATGAGCGAGGTCTTGGGATAAAAAGCTAAAGTCATAGTATCCTTTTTGACTAGATTTTGACCTCATTTTATGATGTTTTTCAAGAGAGGCGTGATTTTAAGCTTGCCCTTAAATGTCGGTATCGCGCAAAAGCTACATTTTTGGTTGCAGCCCTCTGAAAAGTACGATGTAGGCGTGGTAGTTTGAGCCAGATTATGACGCGCTCTTCGTTTGCCTGCAGATAAGTCTGCGGGCTAAATCAAACTGCCTTTTTCAAGATAATCTCATCGATCTTGTCATCAATCAGCCACGCCGGTACAAGAGATCGACCTCTGGTAACTCTTTATGAGCTCATCTTTGTACGCTGCATAAGACAGCCAGTCACGACTAGCAAGAGCCATTTTTACGAGCTTCGTGCATCTCAGAGTATGGTTTGTATGCTCTCCTCTTTGGCGAGACTTGATAAATCCACAAGTATTTACGATGATGACGTCTGCGTCGCTGATATCGTCCGTGATATCGTAGTTTTGCAAGCGTCTAGCGTGATCTCAGAATCAACTTCATTTTTATTACAACCAAGCGAGATTAGATGAAGTTTTGGCATTTTTAGATCCAGATGTTGTCTATTAGCCTGGTTTGCCTACAAAGGCGGCTACTAAGATGATGGTGTTGCCTTTTTCTACCTTTGAAAATTTCGTTTAAAGATTTTCTATCCGTAACCGCGACGTAATCAACCTTTGGTGAGCTCAAGCACCTCAAGCATGTTTGCCTTGATCTCACTTGCGTCTTCTTCGCCATTTTGGATCAGTACGGCTTTGTTTAGCGATCTTGAAAGCCTTGGCGCGTTGCACTTATCTTCGTCGCAGATATGAGACATTTCTGCTGAAAGTGCTGGGCCGTCTGGCTCTCTAACGATATCGCAGGCAACTAGCTCGATGTTTTAGGAAAAATGTCTTTTATCATATTTTGCACGATGATGAGCTGCTGGGTGTCTTTTTGCCATATAGACGCTATTTGCACGAGTTGAGCGAAATAAACATTTTAGCACTCTTAAGACACCGATCAAAGTGTCTGGTCTGGTTTGCCCTCTAAAATGGCTGAAAAGATCTCTTTGGAGCGACTATGAGAGGCTCATCTTCAAAAGTAGAGCTCTTTTTCGTCTGGTATAAAGATAAGCGCTAACGCCGTTTTTGCTCCTGCAGATTGGATGTCGCTTTGCTCTTTTTCTTGGGTATTTTTCTAGGTCTTCGACGGTAGAAAGTGAGTTGGATTTACAAAAAGTTGAGACGATGCTTACCTCATTTTCGCTCACGCATTTTTATAAGGCTAACGTGTCCGTCATGAAGTGCGCCCATTGTTGGGACATAAAACCGATCTTGCCCGCTTGCGTTTGAGACAGATCCTCAGCTCTTTTATAGTTCTTATGATTTGCATATTGACTCTTTTTATCTAAATTTTAACTTGGCATTGTAACAAAAAGGATTAAAAAGGGCATAAAGTAAAAATATAAGCAACTTTTGGCTAAAAATCAACAAGATTATGGAGAAAAACTTGGATAGTTACGAATACAACGAGCTTTTAAAGAAGCTACAAACAAAGTTGAAAACATGAAAATCTATCGTAAAAGCCTGACGAGATAAAGGCTAGGCTAAAAAGAGATCGAGGCCATGAGAGCAAGACCTGACTTTTGGCAAGATATCGCAAGAGCTGGGCGCTAAATAAAGAAAAGACAAAAATTTCAAACATGCTTGCTTCGGTAGTGACGCTCATCAAGCAGTTAGCGACTACGCAAAGGAGCTCTTTGAGCCTATATTCTGAAAAATGACGAGGACCTCATGCTCTCTTTGAAGATGCTAAAGGTAGATGAAAAGATAGTAGAGCCCCATTTCTATGCTTTTAAGTGGCGAGGATGACGGTAAAAACGCGATCCGTATCGATCCATCCACGGGAGCTGGCGGCACTGAGGAGCAACGACTGGGCGAGGCATGCTTTATAGGGATGTATCTTAGATTTTGCGAGCGCGAGGGCTTTCAAGGTCGAAACTCTGGACTTTCAAGAGGGCGAAGAGGCGGGGCTAAAGGATGTGAGCTTTATCGTAAAAGGTGAAAATGCTTATGGTTACTTCAAGGCGAAAAAATGGCATCCGAGGCTCGTTCCGCACAAGCCCATTTTGATAGCGCAGGACGCCGTCACACAAGCTTTTCTGGCGTCATGGTGAGCCCCGAAGTAGATGATGATATAGAGATCGAGATCGAAGAAAGATCTAAAGATGAACGCTGTATAGAGCCAGTGGCGCAGGCGGTCAGCACGTAAATAAGACTGAATCAGCCATCCGCATCACGCACATACCAACTGGCATCGTTGTGCAGTGTCAAAATGACCGCAGTCAGCACAAAAACAAGAGCTACAGCGATGAAGATGCTAAAGTCGCGCCTTTACGAGCTGAGCTGATGAAACAGCAGAAGCGAGCAACAGCGTTGAAAGAGCGAGATCGGCTGGGGACATCGAATAAGATCATATGTGCTTTTCCCATATCAGCAAGTAAAGACAACCGCAGCGGCGAGGCATTTTCGCAAACTGATGCGATACTTGATGGTGATATCAAAAAGATGATAGAGGCGTCTTGATCAGCTCAAAGGCTGAGGCGTAGTAAATTTAAAGAGATGAGGCTGAAATTCATCTCTTTTAGCTTCGATCTGAGCCTCTTCTTTGCCATGATACGAGCCTCATCAAAGATAAAATCTAGCTTTTTATAGATCATTTTTACCAAGATATATAAGCCCTAGATCATAGCTGGCCTCGCTTGAGCCAAGGCTTGTGGCTTTTCATAAAAATATATCGCTTTTTCTAAGATTTTTATTGACCCCAAGGCCGTATTCGTAGATGTATCCAGCGCTTCTTGGTCGTCTATGTTGCCGTATCTGCCAGCTGTCTCAAACCAAAAAGCGCCGCTTAAAGATATCCTTGCTAAAGCCTTTGCCGTCACGAAAACAAACGCCAGTTTGCTGCATAGCTAGGGACATTGCATCTTTTGCGTAGTCGTAAAATCTCTTGCAAGCCTTTGGGTGGTTGCCCTCGTTATATAAGTAGATGGCGTCTGCTATTTGCTCTACTTCAGGATCAAGTGGTGGCTCGCTAAGACTACGACTACGACAATTGCTTCGCTGAACAGCCCCAAAATAGCAAAATGCTAAATAGAAAAAAATGATAGAATTTTTCATATGTTGTCGCCCGAGAAAATTTGGGCGATTTTATCAGATTTTATCTTATAATGATCGCAAATTACTAAGCAAAAAGGAACGATATGGATCATAACGCACTTTTGACACAGCTTGGCTACAGCATAGATGAAACGACCACTGAGCATATGCGTAGGAGTACTAAATAACACTGACGGCCTTTTGCCCAAAAGAGTGTGATCGAGCTAAACGATCATCTAAAGCCCGCACTGTGCTGTGGCGATGAGCGGGAGTGAGGATAGGCTAAAGATAAAAATGTCGCAACCGTCAAAGAGATAAAAGAGCGTGTTGATGAGATCATCAAAAGCTGGGCAAATAAATACAAAATGGATATCAAAAGATAAACGAAACTACATACTACATAATAGGAGAAATTAAATGAAATATGACATTGTTATTATTGGATTTGGTAAGGCTGGCAAGACGCTGGCTGTAAAAGCTGCTGCGCTTGGTAAAAAGTCGCGCTAATCGAGAGATCGCCAAAGATGTATGGAGGCACTTGCAAACGTGGGCTGCATACCGACAAAGCGTCTAATCACAGCTGCAAAAGAGGCGATATATGCAGATAATAGCGTTGAAAACGAGGTATTACACGCTTAGTATCGAAAACAAAAATAAGCTAATCTCAGCTTTAGATTCAAAAACTATGCGATGCTAAATGATAAAGAAAACATCGATGTGATCGATGGTGTTGAGCTCATTTAAAGATAAAAATAGCGTCCTAGTTACAACCTCAAACGGCGAGCAAAAAGTCGTTGAAGGCGAGGTTCATCATCACAAACACTGGCTCAAAAGAGCGTATGCACCATTTGAGATAACAAACTCAAACGTTTTTCAAGTAAAACTTTGCTTGATCTAAAAACTATGCTAAAAGCATCTTGTCATCGTTGGCAGCGGCTTTATCGGCATCGAGTTTGCATCGATGTTTACAAATTACTGGCTCAAAAAGTGACCATCATTGGACGCTCACCACTGCTAAAAACGAAGATGAAGACACAGCTAAAAGCGTAAAAGATGCGCTAAACGTGCGGGGCATCGAGGAATTTTCAGAGGTTGCGAGATAGAGAGCTTAAAGACAATGCGCTAAATTCCAAACAAGACGGTGAAGATAGGATTATTAAGGCAGATGCGTTCTTGGTGGCGCTTGGTAGGGTGTAAAGTTAGATGATCTAGAATTAAAAAGCAGCTGGTGTTGAGCTAAATGAAAAAGGTTTTATAAAGACAAATGAGCACCTTCAAACAAATGTGTCAAACATCTACGCAGTGGGCGACGTGCGCGGCGGAGGCTTTTACCTACACTGGTTTGGATGATTTTAGGATAGTTTTTCTCGCGAAATTTGCGGCGATAAAAAGCGCACCACGCAAAACAGAAGCATCCATGCAAACGTGCTGTTACCGACACTCCGCTAGCAGAGTTGGCGTAAATGCAAAAAGCTAGCAAGCTTGGGCTAAATTTCCAAGGACTAAAAGCTTAGCATGGCAGCGGTGCGAGGAGCAAAGGTGCTAAATCACGATGTGGGTATGCTAAAAGCGATCGTTGAAACTAGTAGTGGCGAGGTACAGGGGCAAGCTTTCACTGCATCTACGCAAATGAGGATCATAAATGAGATCGCGATCGCGATGAGTTTAAAAGCAGATGCAAACCCTATTCTTTAAAAACCAAATTTTCACTCACCCAAGCATCAGCGAAGCCCTAAATGACTTGTTTGGACAATACTAAAAAGGACAAAAATGAAAAATATCTACTACTTTTTAACTGCTCTATTTTCACTGGGCTGCTTAAATGTCATCGGCATCGGAGGAGCGCCAAAAGCAAGATGACTCATGGCAGCAACCAAAAGGACGAAAAGGTGGTGCAAAAACAAAAGAGCCATTTCAAAAATACGATCGATCTTTTTAACACGCAAAGTGCGAGGCGGCGATGCTGAAACTTGCAACGACTTGGGTGTACATTACGAGCTTATGCAAGAGTATGACAATGCCTACGCAAACTACAAAAAGGCTTGCGATGCGAAGGTGCAGCTTAGCTTGCTCAAATCTTGGCACGCTCTATGAAAACGACCTTGGTGTGAAAAAGATCAAAAAGCGGTCAGAGTACAAAGATAGCTGCAATAGTGGCGGTGTGCAAGCTTGCTATCATCTAGGCAACGCCACCGCAGGGCGAGATCGTAAAAACAAGACTACTATCTAGCGATGGAGGCCTACACAAACGCTTGCAACGCTGGCGACTTGCCAAGCTGCGCAAATATCGGTGCGATGTACGAGCTAGGCCTTGGCATGAACAAGGACGAAAAGAGAGCTTATGGAATTTACAAAGTCGCTTGCTTTCGCGGTCTAAACAAGGCGTGCCCACAGATGAAAAGAGACTAGGCGCAAAGCTTGGCATGTAAGTAGGAAAAATAAGTGAAAAAGTTTTAAATTTTGGGCTTATCGTAGTTGCTAGCTTTATGCTAAGCGGCTGCTGGTCGTGGCAAAAGATGGTGAGCTTTGGCTTTTGGCAAAGTGATGAGGAGGCTAGGGCGGAGCGTCTTGAGCTTGAAAAAGAGAAGATGGTGCAAAACTGCGAGGCGGAAATAGCATCGACTGCAACAACCTAGCTGTAGAATTTACAGCAACAGAAAGGACTTCGTAAAGGCAAAGGCTACTACGAAAAAGGCTTGCAACGCTGGGCTTGCGACGGCGTGCTCAAAGTGAGTCAGAATTATGAGCAAGGGCTGGTTGATGAGCAAAAGATATCGAAAAGGCTCTAAAACTTTATAAACTAGCTTGCGATAGTGGCGACGGCGTTGGCTGCTATAACGAGGCAATGGGGCTAAAATCATACATCAGCGAAAGATTCCAAAAACTCATCAGATAGATAGAACCAAAGGCTGAGGCTAGGTTTTAAAGCTTTTGGCAAAGAGCTGCGAGCTTAGGTATGCTCAGTCGTGCTTCTTGCTTGCAAGCTAAGCTGCGATGAAACAAAGGCAGAACGCACTATAAAAAGGACCTGCCAACAGCAAATGCGTGGATAAAAAGTAGGGACTCGAGTAGCCAACCAGTATAAAAGCTCACAAGTTCGATTAGTTTGATCCGCTAGATCTATATCTCACGCCTGAGATGTTTTTGATAAGATCGGCGTCAGTTTTTGCCCTTATCTTTTTGATAGTCATTCTAAGTGCTTCGTTACTCATCGACTTCTCGCTCCAGACATGAGTTTTCTATCACTTCGTAACTCACCACTTTTTCTATATTACTCACGAGCAAAAAGAATAGTTTTGCCTCATTTTTGGCATCTGAACCTCTTCACCGTAAAAGCTGCTTGCTCTTCATATCGTATTCGTAAAGTGCTTTCAGTTGATCCATGCTTTCAAAAAGATCTTTTTGTCGCCATTATGATCGTGGTTTGAAGCTCTTTGTATAGTTTTGCAACCTCGCTTTGTGTGCCAGCATCTGCGTGTAAAACTGTTTGGCACCTTACGCAGAGATAGCTCTAACTTTTTATATCCAAGTATTTGCTAGAAGCGGTGCAGTTTCATTGATGCGGAGAGGTATTAAATTGGTTGCTTCAACCCAAAAAAACTTTTTATGTTAAAGGTTGTCGTGGATCTTGTCGTTTTTCGCCCTTCATGACGATAGAAATTCGGCTTTTATGATGCTATCATAGCTGCTAAGCGCATCTAAAAAGTCATAAGACTCTGCGGGGTTTTTAAGTGAGCTAGTGACGTTTGGGCGGTATCTAAAAACTTCTCAGTTGCGTTATTTTTCGCCTTCTTCTATCTTGCTAAGGCTCACTTCGCTAAAAAGTTGCGATGCGGGTACTCGTTGTATCCTTATCAAAGCTGTATCATAAGCCAAGATGATAGCGCCATCTTTTTGTCTTGTCACCTCAAAGTGCTTTAAATTTAGCTTCGGTCATTTTTACTTTTTGTATAAGATGAGTCTGTGAATAATTTTGTCTAGTTAGGCTTTTAAATTCTTTTATATTTGGCACGATAAAACCAAATATCATAATGAAGCAAACTACAATAAAAAGCAAATATAAAAAGTAAAAAGCTTTACGGGTCGATTTTTCCTAAGCTCGTCATATCTTTTTACTCATTATATCCCTCAAATTATCAATCTTATTTGTGCTTATAAAGCCGTACCAGCCGTTTTTGCTCTGATAAAAGCTGAGTGTTTGACGTGGTGAAAATCGATCTTAGCGGTGAGGCTAAGAGCTGGTTAAAGATCATCTTTTGTTGGCGTTATGCCGCGGATGATGAGTGAGTTTTTATCCGTGAGACCTCTTCAAGCGTGATGCTATCAGGCACAAGGTCAAAAGGTTGTGACCAGGCTTTGCTTTGGAATAAGAGTGACGTAAAGATGTCGTTTGCAGAGTCTATCTGCACGGCAAGTTTCGGCTGAAATTTCATCCGTAGTGACTATCTTTTGGCTAAGCTCTTTTTGCTCGTTTTACTAGAATTCTATTTTTTCTTAGTTGAGTAGTTTTTATAAACGATGAAAGCGATGCCACCAAAAGCACCACAAAAACAAAGCCGATGAGGCTGCCAGAACTTACTAAGATGAAAGAAGCGGTCTTGGTTCTGGAGTGATGGACTCGATACCCTAGCTAGTGCTTATCTCTTCTTGCATGATCTCATTCATGATGTGATTTGATGTTGATCGGATGAGCTTAGATATCTCCACAAATAGCTCTGATTGCAGGTATTGTAAAAGGTCGCGCTTGTGCTGTGTTTTCAAAAACGATGATCTGCTCGATAAAATCGCCGCCGTGAGATTGGATTTTCATAAAATTCTTTCATAGCCTTTGCGATGTGAGTCAAACATCTTCATATCGCGCCCAAAGATCGCTACTGACTTCTCGACGTTGGTCGAAGCTGGCATGTTTGGCTCGTGGTTTAGATCTTCAGATGCTTTGGTTTATCATCGCTTAGAAATCATCAAGCTCTTAAAATCATCAAGCGCCGTTGCGCCATCTTCTTCTTTGACGATGGATTGTCAATGTCTGGTATGTCCTCTTCTTTTAGGCTTTCTATCTCTTCGTTGCCCTCTTCAGCGTCACTCATATTTAAAAACAGTGAGAGGCTTCATCTGCTTATCTTTAAATATCATAAGCGCAAAAGAGTGCAGTGGATGTGAGAGATATAGCGTGGTTTTTGGCGAAAATTCCACGCTTTAAAAGCTCGTGAAAAGAGCAGGGGCGATAGGCGAGTGAGATAAAGATCGACGCTACCCTGCCCAAAAGGGTTTTATATCTTCTTATAGCATTTAAAGTCGCATATATGCTCCAACTATCTTGCATCTACAAAGGCTGGTTAAATTTTGCGTGTTGATGTTAAATTTCTTGTACTCGTCAAAAGTTAGCAGTGAGGCAGCGCGCCTTGTGAGTCGTCGTTAAAAAGGTGAAACATAGACGCCAAAATAGGCGCTCTTCTTGCTCCTCTATGTATTTTAAAAACTTTTTCATCGACACTATCGATGCTTATGTCTGTAAATTAGCATTTATGGTTTTTATAAAGCTTGCCGTTTCTAAAGACCTGACCGTAAAAACGCACTCATTGCCCTCGATCACGGCGCTTAGAAAGGTTTGAAAAAGCTTTCTGATGCTAAAGACATAACTCTCCCGTGAAATTGGTGCATTATTTTTGATATGTTAGCTAAAAAGGGATTAAATAAGTTTAAAACAGCTCGTTTTTAGTTTTTGCAAAAGCGCCTCTTTCATCTTCAGAGCTTCAGCACTTTTCTGCTCCTCATCAAGCAGTGCAAGAATTCTTAAGCTTTTCAAAATCCTCTATCATCATCACACATCATTTGATGCGCTCGTTATCAACCTTACTGACGACACTTTGGCTCATTTTTGATGCGATCAAGATACTCTTTGCCGTATGTATGAGTTAGAGTACATGGCTGCCTTGCTTTGATTAAGCGTGGTGGCGGCCATCTTATTGTATGCGTCAAGATCAAGGGCTTTTCGCTTCATTGAGCCTTTTCATACTCTTTGCTCTCGTGAAATAGAAATTTCGCTTCAAAGAGCGAGCTTGTAGGAGTTGTCGCTGTAAAGAGCCCAAACAAAGCTATTATAAAAATGGCTATAAGATAGAAATTTTTATTTTTCATAAAGTACCAGTCCAAGTCCTCTTATCTCATCGCTATTTGCGGATTTTTATGCGCATATTTTTCCTAGAGTACTAAATTTGACCTAAAGTCCTCTTTTATTTTGCAGCACGCTCTTGCCACCGTCATTTTGTGAGGCCTGCCAAAAAGCTCGTTTTGTATCTTCTCTTTGCCTCTTTTTGATCTAATTGCCACGCTAAAGGGAGCTGAGAGGCTAGTATAGTTGAAATAGCTTTGGAGTATCATTTTATCAGCTTTTAAATTCCCCAAAACGAGTTTGCTTCAAAAATTTAGAGCGTAAATTCGCAAGATGACTTTTGCGCGATCACCGCAGCTCCGTCTGCTCACGCTGTCTTGGCCCGCGTGGTCCATCTGGTGTGATGACGTCGTATTGCTTGCATCTCTCTTAGAGCCTCATAAGCGCCCTTGCACCGCCTTGCAGGCTGCTACCTCTAATGGTGCCGATGCCAAAGTGATTATTCTGGTGATGAGTTCGCCATCTTTGTGGTCGCTGATTATCACCTTGCCTTGTTTTTCTGTTTTTGACTGCTCCACCAGCGCACGTAAGCAAAGCTCATAAAAGCTAAGTCTGCCGTGCCAAAGACGACGACGCAGCCATTTTGTGGCAAGAAAATTTGGGTGTAGCTCTTTTTGCGGAGTTAGAAAAATGAGCCACATCAAAATGTAGATGAAAAAGACGCTAACATTTGGGGGCGACCTTTTCAAGGGCGTTTTTAAAGTTGCAGCTCGCCATACAAAACCATTCGTTTTGGATTTGTGATCTTTACTTTTTGCGTAGTGCCAAAAAGCTTTTCGCTGCCATCAACTGAACTAAAAAGTTGTCAAAAACTTCGCCCAACAACACCGCCATTGCCCGTAGCTCTTCAAAATATACATCAAAGTACTTTATCTTTTTGCGCCGCCACGATCTCGTCTAAAATTTCGCTGTGGCGATTTTGCAGGCGCGTGAGCCTTTCTGAAGCGGTTTTATCATCTATTCTGATTTGTGAAAAAGTAGCTGCCTTTGTAAGCGGACGAGGTGAATACTTAAAGCTAAAAATTTGCTCAAATCTAACGCTCAAGCACGTCCATCGTATCTTCAAGTCACTCTCGCTCTCACACGGAAATGCGACAATGATATCGGTTGCGATGCTCACGTCCGGGCATCTTTCTAAGTCTTAGCGCGCGGTCTAAAAACCACTCTTTTGTGTATCCACGCTTCATCTCGCGCAAAACTTTTGGTGTTTCCGCTTTGAAGTGGCATGCGCATAGACTTACAAATTTTCTGGGTTGTTGTAAAATTTCAAAAAGTTATCATCCATGTGAAGTGGGTGCGGGCTTGTAAATCTTATCCTCTCAACGCCATCTATCTCGCTTATCTTTACTAGCAGGTCGCTTCAAAATCGATATTTTCTTGCACGCCTGAAAAATCTTTTGCCGTAGTTATTGACATTTGCCCTAGTAAAAATATCTCTTTTGCGCCGGTGCTTGCGGCCTTTTCTACCTCTTTTAGGATGAGGCTTGAAGGGATAGAAATTTCATCGCCTCTGGTGTGTGGGACGATGCAGTAGGTGCATTTTTTATCGCAGCCGATAGAGATGTTGATGTGGCTTTTGTATGGCGAGCACTCTAAATTCGCCAAATGCATATTCACTCTCGTCGTGGTTGATGTCGGTTGAGATAAATTGAGGCGTATTTACCGCCTTTGTAATCTTACTAACATTTCTTGCACCAGGACAAAAATCAACATAAGGTGCGCGCTTGAAAAATTTCACTACCCAAATGGCTTGCAGTGCAGCCGCAAACGACTATCTTTGCACCTCTTTTTTTGGCTTTTTCAAAGGCTCCGACCTCGCTAAAGAGCTTATGCACCGGCTTTTCACGAACCGAGCAAGTGTTTATAAGGATTAAATCAGCTTCTTCGATCTTTTTGTGTTAGGAGTAGTCTTCTTTTTGTAGAGCTCGGCTATGATATGCTCGCTGTCACGAACATTCATAGCACAACCCTAGGGAGTTTGGATAAAGAGTTTTTACTCATTAAAGTATATGCACTTCATACATACAATCGCTATCATCAAGCCCGTATTTTACGGTTCTGTGATAAACAACAGCCCTTTTTCTTCAAAGTGCTCGACTAAAGGCGATTAGTTGTTTGTGCGTGTTTTCTTTATCAAAATAGAAATTTCTCTGACCCTCTTTTTCGACAGCTGCCTCTATCTTTTTCTAGTGAAATCGTTTTTGGTTTTGCGTCTAATTCGGCTCTTGCAAGTTTTAGCTCCATTTTTAATCCTTTCAAAATCTTAAATTTTAATCGGTCAATATACCCAAATCATCATAGGATTAAATAAAAAGTTAATAACAAGCTTAAAGTTATTAAAAAGTATGGCTTATGTATAATTTCAAAACTTCACGAAAAATCCCAAAGGTATCGTCACAATGGAGAAAAATGGAAAAGAATATCAGATATCATCGAGTCAATTGCAAATGAGAAAAGATCAGAGATAGAAAGATGTAAAAGAGCGCGTCATGCAGACCTTGATAAACACTGCAAAAAGGGTTTATGGAGAAATTATGAGTATGACGTGAGCATCGATGCTAATAAAATTTAAGCTTTATCAAAGAAATTTCAATCGTAGCAAACGACGATGAGAGCTTGCTGAAGACAATGAACACTTTTTTAAGCTTAAAAGGGCTAAAAAGATAGATAGTGGCGTAGAGATCGGCGATGAGCTCACTTACGAACTAAGCCTTGATAACCTTGGCAGAACCGCCGCCCAAACGCTTCACAAGGGAGCTTGAGTATCATTCAGCGTCTAGTCGAGAGAAAAGTACACAAAAATATAATGAGATGAGCGGCCACATGGTCTTTTGGACCAGTTGTCAGAGTCGATAACGACGAAAAGCTACATTTATCGAGATAGACGAGCTTCGTGCCATCTTGCCACGTAAAAAACCGCATAAAAGGCGAAAATTTAAAGTTGGCGACGTGGTAAAAGCGGTCATTAGAAAGGTTTTACAGATAAAAATGCTAGGCATAAAGGTCGAGCTTTCAAGGACTTCGCCTACATTGCTTGAAGCGCTGCTAACTTCAGAAGTACCTGAGATAAAAGATGGCGGCATCATCATCCAAGGAAGTGCAAGGATCCACGGCGAAAGGGCAAAAGTAGCACTCATATCAACCACTCAAACATCGATCCAGTCGGCGCAACTGTCGGCACAAAGGGCGTTAGGATAAATGCCGTAAGCAAAAAGGCTTCATGGTGAGGAACATCGATGCGATCGAATACACCACTGAGCCAGCAATCTTGGTAGCTCGCGCTATGGCACCTGCGATCATTACATCTGTAAAGATCGAAGAAAATAAGGCGATCGTGACGCTTGCGAGCGAGCAAAAGAGCAAGGCGATCGGCAAAAACAGCATAAATATCCGCCTAGCAAAGCATGCTAACTGGCTATGAGATCGAGCTAAACGAGCTTGGCTCAAAAACTAGCAGCAGTGGCGAAAATGGCGAAATGGTCAAGGATCTAAAAGCACTCTTTGGTGATAACTAGTGAAATTTCAAATAAGAAAAAGCGACTGAGGCGATATAGACGTGATCTGCGAGCTTGTAAAGAGCTTGCGAGCTATGAAAAGATGAGTGATCAAGTCACTTTTACAAAATGAGTACTCGCAGACTCCATCTTTAACAAAAATCACGCAAAAAGCCCTTGTCTGCGAGTGAGGGCAGGGCTGTTGGCTATGCTATCTATTTTTACATTTTTCTACATTTTTTAGGGCTTGGCGGGATGTACCTTGAGGACATTTACGTCAAAAAGAGTTTAGAAAATCAAGGCATCAGCAAGGCATTTTTAAATTTCTAGCTCAAATGTGCAGGACGAAAAATTTAAAAAAAGGCTTGAGTGGTGCTGTCTAAACTGGAATGAGCCAAGCATCAAATTTTATGTAAAGCATGGGCGCTAACAATCAATCTCTTGAGTGGAAGAACCTACCGCTAGACGGCGAAAAATTAGAAATTATTAAATCCAAGCTTATTTTAAAAAGTAGGGGCAGTTGACTAAAAGCTCAAATTGCTTTGCAGGCTGAGCTTGTGAGTGATCAAAGTATATGTATATCCCATATAAAGACCGAGGTTTGTCTCTTTAGTGTCGACAAAATCAAATTTACTGATCTTACCATAGTCAGTTCTATCAGCTTTTAGACCAAACTCAACTGCATTGTTTTTCATTGATAGAGTACTCAGCGCCAACTCTTGCACCTAGTATCCAGCCGTTCGTGCTAGCACTTTCCATCGGATTTTTCAGCATCGCCACCTCTTAGTTTAAGCTTTTGAAAAAGCCAGTGTAGCCACCAAGAACTAGTTTAAGATCTTTTTGCCACACTTGGGTATAGTCAGCTCCAACTATAAATTTATGAGTTTTCCACTCAGCTACGCTTTTATCTTCGTCATTTGCTGTTTTTCTTAACTTTAAAAATCATATATGTAAGCACCATAAACTCTAGCCACATCAAAGTCATAACCAGCTTTTATGCCAAGACACGGTTGAGCTTTTTAATTTGATCTTTGAGCCGTCATCGCCTTTTTACAGTAGCTTTTGATCCAAAAAGAGTAGTCTCTTCAACTCCTACAAAGGCTCCTTGCGCTAAAGCAGCGGCACTAGCTAGGCAAACCTAAAAGCAACTTTTAAAACTACATTTTTCATTTTTACTCCTTATTTAAAAATGTTACGTGGCTATTTTTAAATTTTTCTTATATTAAATAAAGTTTAAATATTCAATGAAATTAATAAAAAACATAAAATAATTCAATTGTTTTTCTTATCAGAATAAATTATAAAATCACTCAAAAGAAGGAGTGTAAAAGTGGGTAAGATGACAAAACGTGATATGAGCTATCATTTAGACGTTGATGTCGCAACGCTTTACAACTGGCGAAAACACAGCCTAACCTTTATCGTATCGTGATGCTTGGATTTAAAGTTGACGAGCTTATCGAGCAGGTAAAAGACTTGCAATGAGCTTTGTGAATATGAAAAGTAATCAATCAAGACATGAAAAAATTTAGTAAATAATCGTTTAAAAAATCGTAATCTCTTCTATAATTACAAGTGCTAGAAACTTCAAAATTTCTAAAGGTATTTTTTTGCTAGAAAGCTGTAGTTATATTTTTAAATGAAGTGATTTGAGCTCAAAAGCAGGCGCTTCAAGCTCAGTCAAATTTACTCGTTTAGGATAGAAGAGCTCTTTGTTGTCTTTTGTTTTAGCATTTTTGCATATAGGTAGCGCTTCGACGTCATCCATTGTAGCTATCATGCAAACGGATAGCCATGCACAAGCTCATCGGGTTTTTAGTAGCTCTTCTTTTTCTGGTGCCTGATTTTTAGCATTGATAGCTGGGTAAAGTCTGCGGTCTGAGATGTTGCGGTCAAGCACGATTTCACTGTTTCAGTGCCTTTAAACTCTTCAAATATAACTTCATCCATACGTGAGCCAGTGTCGATAAGTGCTGTTGCGATGATGGTTAGAAACCGCCGTGCTCGATGTTTCTAGCTGCGCAAAGAAGCGTTTTGGCTTGTGAAGTGCGTTTGCATCCACGCCGCTCTGTTAGCACCTTGCCCTCGGCGGGGTCACTGTGTTGTAGGCGCGTGCTAGACGGGTTATGCTATCAAGCAAGATGATGACGTCTTTGCCCATCTCAACTAGACGTTTTGCCTTTTCGATGACTAGCTCTGCTACGCGGACGTGATTAAGCGCTGGTAGGTCAAATGTCGAGCTAAATACCTCGCCTTTAACGCAGCGCTGCATATCGGTAACCTCTTCTGGTCTCTCATCTACTGAAGCACCATTAGCTGGGCTTCTGGGTGATTTTAGCGATGCCGTGGGCTGAGCTCTTTCATAAGCTCAGTTTTACCGCTTCTTGGAGGTGCGACGATGAGGCCACGCTGACCCTTGCCAATAGGCGTGAAAAGGTCAAGCACACGGCCCGTTAGCTTCATCGGATCATACTCTAAATTTGAGCTTTTTCGGTTGGGAAAAAGTGGGGTTAGGTTGTCAAAGAGTGGCCTCTCTTTCGCGTCTGCTAGAGGCATATAATTTACCGCTTCGATCTTTTAAAAGGGCGTAGTATTTTTTTCCTGATCTTTTGGCTCTCTTACTTGGCCCGGTGATGATGTCGCCCACAGAAGTGCAGGTGCCGGATCTGTGAGTTTTGAAACGTATGCGTCGTTTGAGCTGTCGCTTAAATTGCATCAACAGCTCTTAAAAAGCCGTAGCCCTCGTTTGTGATCTCTAAAATTCCAGTAAATAGTATAAAGCCACCTTGTTTTTGTCTGGGTTTTAGTATCTCAAATATCAAATCCACATCTGCGAGAGTCACGTGGATTTTTCGACGCCAACGCCATTGCGATCTGCACTAGCTCGTCTAAGCTAAGCGTTCTTAGCTCTTCGATCTTGTGATCCGTCGACTGGTACGTGGGTTCTTGATGCTGATGTTTTTGTGGTTTTGTGCTTTGAGCAGCACTTTGCTCAGTTTTGGTTGTTGTTTTCCATTTTTCCTCTTTAAATGCGGGGATAAGACTGCAGGAAATTTCCTAAGCTTCAAAGTTTTGAAAGTTTTGGCATTTTATAAAAATAAAACTTTGTTGTCAAGAAATGATATAATCTTGCCAAAAATGAAAAAGGGATCTCAAAATGATGGATTTTTAAAGACGGCAAACGCGAAAAAGAAGATAATAAAAACGGCGTTTATCGGCATAATTACTAACTTTTTCTTAGCTGGAGCTAAAAGTACATAGCTATGGTTTTCAAACTCAGTTGCATTGATATCAGATGCTATAAATAACATTAGTGATGCAGGCTCAAGTATCATCACGATATTTGGCTCAAAGCTAGCTAGTAAGATGCCTGACGAGGATCATCCGTATGGCTATGGTAGGACTGAGTATATCGGCGGTCTCATCGTCTCGGTTATCGTACTGATGCTTGGTTTTCAGTTTTAAAACATCGGTAGAAAATATCTTTGCGCCAGAGCCTACAATCTTTACGATGCCGTTTTTAGTGTTTTGTTCTGCGCGATATTCGTCAAATTGCATGGATTTTACTACAAAGGATGAGCAAAGAGACCAAGTCTATCTCGCTTAGAGCCGTGAGAGGCAAGAGGCTTTAGGTGATGCTATCATCTCGTGCGTGATCTTAGTTTCAACAGCTCTCATACTTTGCCAACATTCAGATAGATGGCTATGCGGGCGCTTTGGCATCATTTTTATCATCATAAACGGCGTGCTTTTTGATAAAGAGACCTTTGATAAGATCATCGGACAGCGCGTCGAAAAAGAGATCAGTGATGAGTACGCCGCTGTAAATCGCTGTGAGATCGTGCGCGGGGCATACGACTTGATACTGCATAACTACGGCGCGCAGCGACCCGTGGGCTCTACAAATGTCGAGATAGACGAGCATTTGCCATAGTGAGGGTTTCGCAAAGGCTAAATGAGCTTCAGATCGAGCTATATAAAAGTATAGGATATATCTGGTTTTGGCGTTTATAGCGTAAATTGGGTCAGAAGGGAGCCGTGCCTGCGTGGCAAATTACTCTCACGCTTTAGCAGTGTGCGTGGATTTCATGCGTTTTTATAGACACCAAGAAAAAGAGCGTGAGGTTTGACGTGGTGGTTGATTTTGCTGAGGGAAAGGTAGGGCGAGCTACGTGCTGCGATCGAGCGTGAGTATCGTTAAACTATCCGGGGATATAAGAATTTTTCATCGTTATAGATAGGGGAATTTGCGTGAAAATATTTATTGCCTTGGTATAATTTTGTTGTTTAATAAATATTTCAAGGAGGATGTATTGAGAAAAACAATAACCGCTTCGCTGGCTTGTGCGCTCTGCTACGGTGCGGCGTTTGGCTTTGATTTAATGGGGTTTGTTAAAGATACCATAGGTATTGAAAGCGGGGTTACGGCGGGCTTTAGCCGGGACAACCGACGAGAGGTCGTCAAAGACGACATTTATAAGCTAATGTGGCAAGACGGCGAGGATATATATCAAGGTACTTATGACGAAGCAGTAAAGTACTGCGAAAAATTACTTCGCGGGCTTTGACAACTGGAGATTGCCCAGCTATAAAGGAGTTAAAAGCATATCAGATAAAAAGTAAAATGTAATCCTGCTATTAACAATATCTTTAAAAACACCGCATATACAAAAAGCGATAACAGCGAGATAAAATATGGTTGGTACTGGAGTTCTACTACTGGGTACGCTAGAGATTCATCAAATGGTTTGTTTTTGGATTTTGAAACCAGTGATGAAGATTGGGCATTTTTATTTAGTCGCTGTTATGTTCGATGTGTGCTAGAGTACTAAAGTGAAAAATTTAAATACAAAGTGAGAAAAATATGAAAACATAGTTACTTCTTTTGCTTCTTTGTGGACTACTAAATGCTGATACGCTAAAGCTAATATGCTATCGTGACAACTATAAGCATGTAGTTATATGTAGTGAGAAAAGTTAGGCAGATTGATGTGGCAAGATGAGAAACAAATTACTAAAAGGAACATTTGAACAAGCCAGTGAGTATTGTGGGTTAGTAAATCTTGCAGGTTTTGAAGATTGGAGATTGCCTACCATAGAGGAACTCTCAAGTATTACCGATGTGGAAAAATATAATTTAACTATAAATTCGGTTTTTAAGCATTTGCCAGAGCTGGAATATCTTTTTATTGGAGCTCAACAAAATATATAAAGTTTATTGTATGTATGGGGCGTAAAGTATTTAGCGATGGGCATATTGGTTTTAATGGTTCATCTGATCAGTATTTCGTGCGGTGCGTGAGAAATGATTGATTTGGCGGGTTATGCGCCTTCAAATTGTTTTTATAGTTCAGTTGAGGCTGAAATTGTGAGCCAGATTTTATTTAAACTTACGACTCATAAATTTTGCGATGTTCCAGATGAAGCGTTAAAAATTCGCTCGTAAATTTGCCAGCGTTTTTCAAAATGTGAGTTTGCTAAAATCTGCTGCAAAATTGACGGCTTTTTGCCAAAACGTCTGCCAAATTTAGTCCGCTCGGTGCAAAAAAACTCGGCTATAAAATTTACGTATAAGTTAATCATCGTAAGTTTGGCTTCATCAAAGTTAACTCCGCTAAACACTCGAAAACGAGGCAAAAATCGGCTATCAGATTTGATAGCCGATTTAAATCGTCAGATTACCGCCAAATCGACGCATCCATCAAAAAGAGACTGCACTCGCTTACATGCGCAAAAAGCAAAAACTAAAGCGATAGAAATTTAAAAATCAGTGTTCGCTCTTTGGCCCAGCACCGCACATCGAGATGATGCTTTTTGCCCTCTATCTTGTGCGATTTTACGTAGCTTGCGTATGCCGCGTAGATCGCTGCCGTGGTGTGCTCGACGTAAAATCCGCGGCTTGCTAGAAATTTTCTAGCTGGTTCAATATCCTCTTCTTTTTATCGTGATCACCTCGCGCTTGCCTGCGTAACTGCTAGCTAATATCTCAGCGCCACGAGCAGGGTTTTGCGATCGCTATACCCTCAGCCAAAGTTGGCTCTGAGCGATCGCACGTGGCTCGCTCTGTTGCCCATAAAAATGGCGCGCACTTCTCGCTTTGAACGATGAAAAATTTTAGGGTAGTTTTTGATCACTCCAGCCTCATATAGCTCGTTTAGCGCGATCTGGCTGCCAAGTAGCAGGTGCCGTTGCCAACTGGCAAAGAGATTTTTCAGGGACAAAGCCAAGCTGCTCGTGAAATTTCATATATATATGTTTAGTGCCTTGATAAAAAGCGGGTTAAATACGTGGTTTGCGTAAAATATGCCCTCATCTTTTGCCCTTTTTCTGCAAGCATCTGCCGTCTCATCGCGCGTGCCGTCAAAGACGACCGCCTTTGCGCCGTAGTACTCAAGCATCTTTATCTTTTTCTCGCTGTGCCTTTTGGAACGTACATTCACACTCTATCCAGCTCTAGCAGCGTATGCAGCGACCGAGTTTCAACGTTTCCGCTGCTATCTTGCAAAGATCTTTTTAATGCCATGAGTTTTGCAAAACCAAATAAGCATCACCGCACCCCTATCTTTAAAAAGGCGTTGGCATCGCATAGTCCATTTTAAGGTAGAGCGAGTCATCAGATTTTACGCTCTTTGTTGCCCTTCGCCAAGGCTGATGTCGCGCCAAAGCTCGTTTTTGATAGGGAAAAACTCACGGTATCTAAAGAGGCTAAACTCGCGCTGGTCGATCAAATTTGAGATCACATTGGCCGGTTTAAACTCCAGATCATAAAAGCCCACCGCACTCGCACGCAAATATGGGCGTCTCAAAATCTGCGCTTTTGCCGCATTTTGAGCAGAATAAATTAGGCATTTTCGCTCCTTTTAGACTACTATCAAGTATCGCTGTAGCTTCGATCTCTAGCAGGCAGCCAAAGTGAAGTTTGTTTGTCGGCACTACGACGCGAGCTGGCTTGTGATCGCCAAAAATAGCGCATACTCGTCGTCTATCTCGTCCCAAAAGTCGATATCTGGCGTATAGATGCGGCACATCAATATGTCGTTTCTTGTCGCATTTGCCAGTTTTAGCACGTTATCAAGGTTTTTAAAGCCTGCCTTGTTTGCGCCTAGTCCCTCTGGGATATGCCTGAGTCTCTGGGTCCATACTAAGCTGTCCTGAGATGTAGAGGATGCCGTTGTGCTCGGTTGCTAAAGAGTAGTGAGCCTTTTTCTTTTTGAAATTTCGGTTTCGTAAATTTTCATATTTTCTCCTTAAAAGTTAAAGGATTATAGATAAAAATTATTATTACCACTTAAATTCACAGATATTTCATAAAAATTATATTTTTCTTATCAGTACAAAAATATTTTGGCTAAACTTAAACAAAAACAAAAAGCGCCTTATGCATCCTATATTAAAGGCATTTATCCCAACGGCAAATCTCATACAAAAAGCTCGCCATTTGCTTGCGAAGTCGTCCTGCACGATCTCTCAAACCCACAGCGCTCAGTCGTCTACGTAGCTGGTGACGTCACTGGCAGAAAGGTCGGACAAAGCTTTTGATCACCTTATGGCGAGGGTTTTTAAACAACAAAAATTTCAAAGACGACTACGTGGCAAAACTACTTTTTACCAAAGATGAAAAGCTGGTGAAGTCCTCAACTGCATTTATCAGAGACGAGCACGGCGAGATCATAGGGGCGATATGCGTAAATGTCGATGCGAGGCGTGGCAAAGAGCCTTTTTGAAATGGCTGGAGATAAAAACGAGTGAAAATGAGCCAAAAGAGCGAGCAAAACGACGATGTGACGCAGATCGTCTTAGAGTGATCGACAAGATCATCGCCAAAAACGAGGGCAAAAAGCTCAAAAAGGAGCAAAAGCTAGAACTCGTGGGCTTTATGAACGAAAAGGGCATTTTTAACATAAAGGGCGCTATCGAGGTTGTGGCAGCCAAGCTAAATGTCTCAAAAGATCACGATATATGGCTGTTTAGACCAGCTTAAAAAGAAGCGCCCGTGAAGTGTAGGTGCGCTCACTGCAAAGCAAAGCTTTGATGAAAGCGCGATGATAGAGGCTAAAAAGCGGTCTTAAGTTTTTGCTGTGTTGGCTGCAAGGCGTCTATGAAATTTTAAATGAAAGTGGCCTTGGCGAGAGTTTTACGAGAGGCTTGGCAAAAACACGCTAAATCCTGCAAGCAGCAGCGCAAATGTCAGAAATTGGCGGCAAATTTTGCAGCGAGCTAGTGACAAAAGAGGGTGAGTTTTCTAAAAATTTCGCTTCTCATTGACGGCATAACCTGCTCGGCGTGTCTGGCTGCTTGAAAAGGCGCTTTTTAGCCTGCACGGCATCTTGAGGTAAATATCAACTCGCTTGGCCAAAAAGCAGTCATCGTTTACGATGAGCAAGAGCTTTTGGTGGAGCAAATAATCGAGAAAAATTACGCCGTTGGCTACACTCAAAGGCCTACGCAGCGAGGCCAAAAAGAGGACGAGCTAGTCAGGCGAAATCTACGCAAAAGCGCTTGTTGGCGTCTTTGCCACGATGAATATCATGTGGCTGGCGATCGCTCAGTATGGCGGCTGCTGGCGGCATCAGAAGCGATGTGAAGGATCTGCTAAGCTTCGCGCAGTTTGTGCTGGCAACACTGTGCTTTTCTATACTGGTAGCGAGTTTTTAAAGGGGCAAAAATCGCCATTAAAAATGCCTCGCCAAATATGGACTTGCTCGTTATCACGGGGGCTAGCATAACCTACATTTATTCTATTTTTGCGATGCTTACAGAAGCGGCGAGAGTTATTTTGACTCGGTCGCGATGATCATAACCTTTGTTTTTATCGGTGAAATTACGCAAAAGGTACAGAGCAAGAAAAAGGCGCTTGAAACATCCATTCTTAAGCGATATGCTTCTTGCAAAGGTCTGTGTTTTAGAGGATGGCAAGGACATTTTTAAAAGAGCCAAAGGATGTAAATTGAGGTGAAAAGATCGTGCTTAGATCAGGCGAGAGGGCACTGCTTGATGGGGTGGTGCTTAGTGGCGAAGCAAGCGTGGATAGCTCAAGCAACAGGGCGAGGCTTGCCACTTTACTAAGCTCTAGGGGCGAGGGGTAAAAAGCGGTGTCGTCTGTCAAACGGGCAGATCGTCGTATGAGGCAAAGCAAACTGCAAAAACTCATATCTTAATAAAGCTTTATAAGTTACTTCAAAACGCAGAGCTAAAAAGCCAAATATCGAGCTAGCAGTCAATAAAATCGCCTCGAAAATTCTCTCTTAGCGTGCCTCTCAGCATTTTTTTACATTTTGGTTTTTGGTACTTTAAATTTAGCTTTTTCAGAAGCGGTAGTGACAGCCGTAAAGCATCATCGTGATCGCTTGCGCTGTGCGCTTGCCCTTGCCACGCCAGTTAGCAGCGTTTGCGCCCCTGAGGGTTGCCTTTTAAAAACAAGGTGCTTTTTAAGAGGCTAAATTTTGAAAGCCTTGCCGGTGCGATGTGGCGGTCTTTGACAAGACTGGGACGCTTACAAAGGCTAAATTGAAGTTGGCGAGTTTTTATAAAAGATGGCGTGAGTATTGATAAAGTACTCGCTTTGTCTCATCTCAAAACCACCAAATAAGCGTGGCGGTGGCCGAGTTTTTAAAAGCAAAAAGGCGCAAAAAAAGTTGAGCTTGAAAATGCATTAAGCGTGGCAAAGAGTTAGTCGCTGATATTTTGGGTGAGCGTTTTTGTGGCTGGAAGCGAGGCGCTTTTGGCTGAAAATGGGGTGAAATGTGATGAGAGCGAAGAAAAATGTGAGCTTTTTTGTTGGCAAGCAAGGCGAGCTGGTGGCTAAAATCCTACCTAAAAAGATAGCGTAAAGCCCGAAGCAAGGCGCTTATAGATGAGCTAAAGAGCGCTGGTATGAAGGTGTGTATCCTAAGTGGTGACGTGCAAAATGTGGTAAAAATGTGCGCAGACGAGCTTGGTGTGAGCGAGTGTAGAGCAGGGATGCTGCCTGATGAAAAAGGCTAGAGTATAGCTGGTCTTAAGCAGCAGGGCAAAAGTAGTGCTGATGGTGAGGAGACAGCATAAATGACGCAGCTCGCGCTTAGCCTTGCTCACGTGGCCATTTGCATGGGAAGTGGCGCGGCCGTGAGCCTAGAAAAAGCGACGTGGTGCTACTTGATGATAGCTTGCAAAGCCTTGCAAAAGCAGTGGACATTTCAAAATTTACATACAAAAACGATAAAAGCGAAAATTTACTCTTTTTGCCTGCTTTATAACGCACTTAGCCTCCCATTTGCCGTGTGGCTACGTCATGCCGCTATTTGCCGCGCTTTTCATGTCGGCAAGCTCGCTAAGCGTCATACTAAACTCGCTTTTTATAGTTAGAAAAGTGAGGACAAATAGTGGATACAACGACTCTTGCGATGCTTGTTTTTATCTCGGTTTTGATGGGGCGGCCCTGCTTTTTGGCGTGCTTTGGGGGATAAAAATAGGCAGTTTGAAGACTACCGCAGAATTCAGACAGAACAAAGTTGGACGACGAAGACGCGCTAAATGAAGCCCTACGCACTCGAACTTCACAAAAAGAGGCGCTAAAAAGAGGCTAGAAAGCTAGCAAAAACACCTAGATAAAAATGCTTGCAAATTTATCCTTCTCGCTAAAGTTTGGCTTCAATTGCAAATTTAACTTTATCATAACCATAAAGTTATGCCTTTTTATAAAATCAGCAAATTAAAATTGCAAAAAGGAAAGCAGTTGCAAGCACTAGCCTAAAATATCGACCAAAAATTTCTGACGAGCTCATCGGACAAGAAGCCGTAAGCAAGAGCCTAACCCACACTTGACGAAAATAGAGTGAGCCATGCTTATTGTTTTTCAGGCCTTAGGGAAGCGGTAAGACATCGAGTGCTAGGATATTTTGCAAAAGGCTTTGGTCTGCGAAAAAGGGGCCAACTTCTAGACCTTGCGAGGTCTGCGCGCAGTGCGTGATGGCAAACGAGTCGCGCCACATGGACATCATCGAGATGGACGCAGCCAGCCACAGAAAGATCGACGACATAAGAGGCTCATCGAGCAGACAAAAGTACGCTCCTACGGCTGCTAGATATAAAAATTTTTCATCATCGACGAAGTGCACATGCTAACAAAGAGGCGTTTAATGCCCTGCTTAAAAACGCTGAAGAACCGCAAGCTATGTTAAATTGATCTTAGCGACCACCGACCCGCTAAGCTTCCAACGACGGTGCTTTCAAGGACGCAGCATTTTTGAGATTTAAGCAAATAAGCAGGGTATGAGATCGTAAAACATCTTGGGATTTATCCTTAGTAAAGAGGGCGTGAGCTACGAGGGAGGCGCTTGAGATACTAGCTAGAAGTGGCGGTGGCTCGCTAAGAGATACGCTAACGCTGCTTGATCAAGCTATCATTTATGGCGCTGGCAATATCACAAAAACAAGCGTGGCAGCGATGCTTGGACTTCTTGATCCAAAGTAGGATCGAGCAGATCATCGAGCACGTCGCAAAATGCCGATAAAAACGCCATTAGAGTGCTTGTAACCGAGCTTGAGACCTATGAGCCAGAGATGATCATAGATGAGTACTTTTAGCACATTAAAAGCAGAGATGAGACAACGACCCAAAGTACTCACTTCTTATATATGAGAGATTTTTAGGATTTTGGCGCAAGCAAAGTCGATGTTAAGCGTATCAAGCGACAACGGCTTTGTGCTGATGCTTATGCTTTTTATGATGATAGAGGCGCTAAATCTGCAAGATATCGATGAAGCTATAAAAGCTTGCTAAGAGCGACAGCGTGGCTGTGATCGAGCCAAAAGCTGGCGTGGTGAGCAAATTTTAGCCGTAAAAGAGGCGCCAAAGACGCCATACACGAGCGGTTTGTGGCGAAATTATGATAGAAGCTTTGAAGCTTGGTGAAATTTTTCTAAAAATCACATAAGTTTTAGCTTTTTAAATGAAAATGAGCTCAGGCTAATCGTAAATGCAACTGGCGATGAGCTGGCATTTTCAAAAAGCTGGGGCGTAATGCATGAAAATTTTACATACAATTTTTGGTAAAAAGATCAAGATCGTAAATGCTAAGACGCAAATTTCAACCACAAAGCCAGAGCCTCAAACTCCGGCGCAAAGAGCCCACAGGGATAAATATAGCTACCTTGACGAGGAGATCAGCTAAGATAAAGGCTGAGGCAGCAAAGATGAGCAAAAAGATGAGCCAGCAAGCAAGCCAGACGTAGTGCTTGAAACTAGGGTAAATGCACTATCTCAGCCTCAAAATGACTTTGCAAAAGAGCTGATGTCGTTAAGTCAGAGCAAAAGCCCAGAGGAGCTTAAAAGGCAAAGAGAGAGGGCGTGATAAAAGAGGCAAATGGCTTTTTGGACAGCCTGAAAGTGCAAAATAGCTAGGACTTTGGCTCTTTTAGCAATTTCTAAATAAAAGTGGTCAAATTTAGCTTTTAATAAAATTATTTGTTGCTATCCTGACTAAATAAAAATCTCAAAGTTTATATTGCAAATTAAAAGAGCTAGGGCTTGTTCATTTGAACTTTTAATGAGGGCAGATAAATTTAAAACTCTGGTAAGATCCCTTGTTTGCAAAAATCAAATTGAGTTCAAAAACTATCTGCTGTAGCTATTTTCGGATATAAACTTAGGTTGAAAATTTGTATTAGTTTAGGGTTTATTAAATTTAACCTTTCTAAAGCACCTCTAAATAAAATTAGTCAAATTGAGCTTGTCGTTTTGAGTCTTGATGCTTAAACGTAAAGCCTAAACTTATCTGTTATGACCATTTTGCTAAGCAAAATCCCCAAACTATGAAAAGTAAATTTTACAATGGCTATGACTTGTTAATTTTTAAATTTGTCCTTTGGACAGACTATAAACAAAAAGTAATAAGTTTAGATAGGTGTTTTTGTTTTTATGTTTAAAAGCTTGAAGTCTTCAGTTTATTCATGGCTTTTTGGATATGAGCTTAAATTCTAAATTTACATGAGTTTGGGCATTAAATTAGAAATTATTCTTGTGTGTAGCCAATTTAGTGTAAAATTAACTATATAGATTTTATATTTTTAAAAATTATCTGTTGTGGTTAAAAATTTCTAAGCGATAGAGCTTACTAGATTTATCTCAAATTTATAGTTGCAGGATTTTTATATTTTAATTTGATTAAAAAGTCTCAAGCCCAAAAAAAAGCTTGGAAACTCTCTTTAGCAAGAGAAGCAGGTTTTAAACTCATAAGCGGTTGGGCGCGCTTCGTAAGGCCAAACCTGAGTTTCAAATTTCATGTGCTGATAAGTGTCGATGAAAAAGATCGCTCATTATCGGTTTTTAGGTATTCGTTATCGCGAATAAGCGCTTCAAGGCTGCCACGAAGTGTGTGTGGAGCTGCTCGATGCCACGCTCTCTGATCTCATCTAGGTGAAGTTTTAAATGAAATTTTCCATCCATCGGACCCAACTGGCTCGTATTTGTTTTTAACGCCGTCAAGCCCTGCCATTAGCATCGCTGAAAAGGCTAGATAAGGGTTTGCTGTGCTATCTGGAAATCTCATCTCAGCTCTAACTGACTTTCGCCAGCGCCGTAAGGTATGCGGATGCTCGCTGAGCGGTTTTGGCTCAGTAAGTGAGGATAGATGGCGCTTCAGCCCCGGGATTAGGGCGTTTGTAGCCGTTGTGTGGTTTGTAAAGGCGGCAACGCTTCTTGCGTGTTTTAAAACACCGCCGATGTAGTGCCTTGCAAAGTCACTTAAGTTTGCGTAGTTGCCCTCTTTGTAGAATAAATTTTTACCATCTTTCCAGACTGATTGATGCACGTGCATGCCACTGCCGTTGTCGCCGTAGAGTGGTTTTGGCATAAATGTAACTGTCTTGCCGTTTAGGGTGAGCGACCATGCGAACGACGTATTTGTAGGGGTCGAACGTTGTCAGCAGCCTCGACTAGGGTTGCCGATTCACGCCGATCTCGCCTTGACCTTGTGCGACTTCGTGGTGTCCTAAAAATACTTCAAGGCCAACTTGCTCTAAAACCTGCATCATTTCAGCCCTTAGATCGACCATGCTGTCGATTGGCTGGGTCATCAAGTAGCCGCCTTTTCTGCGTGGGCGGTGACCTGTGTTGTAGCTATCTTTGAAGTCTGCAGCGTCGTTCCACTCGCCTTCTTCGCTATTCACTTGATACATCGCGCAGTTTGGGCTGTCGATGATTTTGACGTTGTCAAATACAAAATTCATTCTCAGGGCCAAAATATGCCCTCGTCGCCAAGTCCGCTATCTTTTACATATTGCATCGCTCTTTTTGCGATCGAGCGAGGGCATTTTTCACAGTTTGACCTTTGTAAATGTCGTAGATATCGCAAAAACAACGACTGTGATGATCAGGTAAATGGGTCCAAAAACGCAGATGTCGCTTCTGGCTTCATTATCATATCGCTCTTGTCGATTGGCTGCCAGCCGTTCATCGAGCTAGCGTCCATTGGGATGCCGTTTGTGAGAATTCTCTTTGTAACAGCTTTTATGTTGTAGCTTATGCTGTGCCAAGCGCCGTTTAGATCGGTAAATCAAAATCTACAATTTAACTTCATTTTCTTTTGCAAAAATCAAAAATGATCGATGTTTTGGACAAATTTTTCCCATTTTTATTTCCTTCTGGTTTTTAATCTCGTATTGTATCGCTGAAATTTTATATTTAAGATTATTTTTATATTTTATTTGACCTCAAACCAGTAATTTTACTAATTCTCTATCTCTGTTTTAACATTCGCACACTTTGAATAATCCCACTTAGCTATCTGCTCGCACCCGCCGTTTTTGCCGATATCTTCGGCGTGAGCGTCTGAGCCAAAAGGTGATGGTTATGTCATTTCAGCGATAAGCTCAAGTACTTGCGTTGGATATTGCTCGCCGATAGGCTTTCTAAAGCCAGCTGCGTTTATCTCAATTACCAATGGCTCTTTTATCGCTTTTATCGCGTTTTTGGCTAGATCCTGACATCTTTTAGGTAGAAATTTAAAGAGTTTTAAAAGATCGATGTGCCCCATGATGTCAATCTACGAAGTTTAGCTGATCTTCTATGGTCAAAAATACTCTGCCATTTGATCCAAGTCTTTGCCCTCGTAGCCACCGATAATCTGGGTTGTCAAAACGCCAGCCGTTAAAAATGGACAGAGCCTATTAGATAATCAACCTTTCTAGCAAAAACTCGCTCGTCCATAAAGCCATCTAAAAAGTCCATCTCGTAGCCAGCAAAATTTCTATCTCACTGCTCAATTCCTCTCTTAAACATAAAATTTCGTCTTCGTAGCTTTGCACTCTCTTCACTCATCCTATAGCTTCATCGTAGTTCATCGGTCGCGTGATCGCTAAAGCCAAAGTATCTTGTGCCAGCTTTTATGGCGCATCTCACACCCTAGCGGTTCTGCCAACTGCGTGGTTGCAAAGAGGTGTGTGGTTGTGAAGATCGACGGTCATTTTTAGCCTTTTAAAGTTGTTTATTTTTCAAAAATGCTACCCTAGTAATTTGATACCGAAAGATAAACGCATACTTTTTAAACTTTCTTTTTATTTAAATCCTATATAATCAAGGCAATTTTATTAGGAGCTTTTATGACCCAAGAGGAACTTGACGCGCTTATGGCGGGCGGATTGAGGATGATTTAGGTGATACTAAAGATGCCAGCCAAGAGGTCGCGGACGTCAAAGAGGATATGACGAGGTGGCAAGTTGCAGAGCAATGAGTGCTAAAGCAGATGAGCCACAAAGCAAAGTCAGAGAGTGGCTCGAAACAGAGCGAAAACTACTAGAGTGAGTGCGGACGGCGTTTGGCCACCACCACCACCGACTGAAGACCATAAAATGGTACATCAACTTGACTGATGTGACAAAGAGATAGCGAAGAGAAAGCTACCAGATGTTTGACAAGCTTGAGACGATAAATAACTTTTTATGGACGCTGAGAGCGACTCAAACAGCCTAAAAAGACGCGATAAACTCAGCGTTGACTGTTTACGACACTAGTAGAAAGTACCCAAATATCGCTGCATTTAGCGAAAGCTTTAGAGAAAAACAACTCGCTTCTTGGCACGATCGATAACATCATCTCACCACAAATGGGACAGATGAGATCGCTGAGTGGCTATGGATATGATGCAGTATCAAGACATCCACAGACAAAAGAGATAGAGCGTGTTATCAACGTTATGAGGGCACTTAGCAAATATATGAATACCTTGTTTTGAAGGTCGTATCGATGATGATGAGCGTGTTGGCTCTGTTCACTCATCGCAGGTGATACAACGACTGAAAACCTTGTCAGCAACGACGATATCGAAGCCTTGATAGAAAGTCTGGGTAAAATAAAAGCTACTAAAAGGCCTGAGCTTTTATCTCCAGCTGGAAATTAACAAAAACTTTAAAATCGCCCATGAATACGGAGCCGACGCTGTTTATGGCTCTGTGGCTAGCTTTCACCAGGATCTAGATCAGCAAGGGAGTTTAACCTCAGAGCCTTCAAAGAGGCGATAGACTACACACGTGCAAAGGGGAAGAATACATGCGACCATAAATGCCTTTCCTTTAACTCTGAGATAGAGCACGCTAGAGGCACTTTAAACCATCTCTAGCGATGAAGCCAGATGCCTTTATCATCGCAACTCCGGGCGTCTGAGCCTCAGCAAGAGATCGCTCTGGATATCGAGATACACCTCTCTCACTCAGGGCAAACGTTATGAACGTTTTTGGACATAGAGTATCACGACATGGGCGCAAAACGCATCGTCGTGGCTAGAGATGAATTTAAAAGATGTTATAAAGATAAAAGAGGAATTCAAACCCTTGACATGACGGGTGACAAAGTCCATGGCTCGATGCTTTGCATACTCTGGCAGGTGCTTAGTAAGCTCAGTGCAAAGCGGACGTGCGTCAAACCGTGCAGCTGTGCAAATGACTGCAGATTTGAGCATGAACTCTACGCTAAAAACGAGGGATAGTGGCGTGCTTTTCGCTTAGAAAGAGGACGAAATGGCACGCATCATGAACTCAAGCGATCTTTGCCTCATCTCACATCATCAAAGAGATCGCTGATAGCGGTGTCGATTGATAGCTTTAAGATAGAGGGTCGCACAGAGGCGAATACTACGCAGCCTGCACAGCAAGAGCCTATAAAAATGCGCAATAGATGACGCTGGATGATAAACTGACGCGCAAATGGTACGAAAATGAGATAAATACGCTGAAAATCGTGGCTTTACGGACGGCTACTTGGTGCATAGACCTTATGAGCGAACCGATACGCAAAATCACGAGCAGCCTGAGCAGGGCACTCATCAGGTAAATGCTATAAAGCGAAGATGGCGAGTTTTAAGTGCAAGTATGATACCTTCCAGATAAGAGCTGCGAGATCGTGGCGCCAACTGGCTACACATAGATGATAGTGAAAATGAAAATTTCTAAGGTCTATTCGCAAGATGGCAAGAAAATGTATAAAATAAGCAGCTCATCACCAAAAAGGCAAAGGGTCACAGAGCGAAATCACAGCGGTAATGAAAAATGAGATAAACCTCGAGCGTTAGCTGCCAGAAATTTAGTTTTTAAGGAGAGATATGAAATGGTTTCTATTATAATGGGAAGTAAAGCGACTATGAGATCGTTAGCAGGACGGCAAAGACTCGGAGAATTGGCGTAAAATATGAACTGATAATCAGCAGCACGAAGCCCAAAAGAACTAGTGAGTACGTCGCAAATGCCGAGAAAAAGGGCGCAAAGTCTTCATGTGCAGCTGCTGGTATGGCAGACTCCACCTGGCTAGAGCGATCGCCGCGATCACAACAAAACCAGTGATTGGCATACCAATGGCAGGATCGGCTCTTTAGCGGCGTTGACGCACTTTACTCAACTGTGCAAATGCCAAGTGGCATGCCAGTGGCGACCCCGCTATCGGCAAGGCTGGTGCGATAAATGCAGCCTATCTTGCGGTGCCATTTTAGCCCTTGAAGATGAGAGGCTAGCAAGCGCGCTAAAGGCCGACAGAGAGGCAAAGATAAAGGCTTTTAGAGGAAGACTCTTCAAAGGTTGAAGTGATACTATAAAAAGGAGAAGCGGTGCAAACCTATCTTGGAGTTGATGAATTTTGCAAACTTGTGCACTTGGAGCGCAGAGTTATCGAGGATATGATAAATCGTAGCGTTTTGAAAACCAAAGAGGAAAATGGAAAATTTTCGATAGAAGCGAGCGAGGGAACGATGAGCGTGGTGCCCTAGTGTTTCGCATAAAAGTATCCTTGCAACCGCAAAGCCAAGATGGTTTTTAGCTTTGTCGAAAAAGACGATTGGCACGATACTAAATTACACGAGAGGTGCTTGACGCAAAAGATGAGACGCTTGAGACCTTAAGAAATGAGAATAAATTGCCTAAAAGAGGCGCTTATTTCGATGCAAGAGCTCTATGACGAAGATAGAAAAACGGTTGAGACAGCTTACAAAACAGCTTAAATTTGCACAAGATGAAGTTGGATTCAAAACGAAAATACAAGCTCATGTGGAACCAAGCAGTTGAAAAATTTTAACGGACAAAAAGTAGCTTATGAAGATTATAATTTAGAAGATAGCTTTGAAATTTGCGGAGTAAAAACTCGAACTAAAAATGAAGATGAGATAGACGGAAAGGGTAGAAATCCAGCTTTTATGGTCTAAACGTGCAGTGAATACTGATGGCGAGAGGATTGATTATAGCGTTTACTGCAACTACGAAAAGTGATCTTAATGGACATTACGATAACTTCATCGGCACAAGATCATGCCAAAAGATGATGAAAAAGTAAGATACAAAGCGGAAAATACGCTCTTTTAGTTTACGCAAATGAGCCTGACAAATGTTGCAAAATTACTAGGGTGAATGGACATATTTTGAAAGTAGTGAGCTAAAAAGAACCTATAAAAACGGACTTTGAAAAATACTTAAAAAGACAAAATAGAAATTATATATCAATAAAATGAAAAGCAAAAATGACATTTTCACAAACACTACTAACGCTTCAAAACTATTGGCAGAGCAAGGCTGCGTCATACTTCAGCCATACGACATGCCAGCGGGTGCGGCACATATCATCAAGCGACATTTTTAGAAGCCTTGGACCAAAGCCGTGGGCGACCGCATACGTAGCCCAAGCCGCCGTCCGACTGATGGTAGATACGGCGAAAACCGAAACCGCCCTCGGCGCTTACTATCAGTTCAGTGCTCATAAAACCAAGTCCAGAAAATATCCAAGAGCTTTATCTAAAAAGCCTCGAAAGACTTGGTCTAATTTGAAAAATCGCACGACATTCGCTTGGTCGAAGACAACTGGAGAGGCCTACACTTGGCGCTTGGGGCTTGGCTGGGAGGTCTGGCTAGCACGGCATGGAGGTCACGCACTACCTATTTTCAACAAGTTGGCGGCATCGCATGCGAGCTCACATTCTGGCGAGATAACATACGGCGCGAGCGCTTAGCTATGTATCTACAGACGTAAATAGCGTCTATGATATCGTTTGGGATGACCCCTACTGGCAACATAGTAACCTACGCCGACGATGCACAAACAAGGCGAGTATGAGTGGAGCAGAAATATAACTTTAGCGGCAAACGTTGATATGCTTTTTAACCAGTTTGAAAACGCATTTAACGAGTGCAAACGCTGCTGGGGCTGTACTCACTGCCAGCTTACGACTGCGTGCTTGCAGCTCATACATTTAACGTCCTTGACGCGCGCGGAGCGATCAGCGTGACACAAAGACAAGACTACATCTGTAAAAATTCGCGAGCTTGCAAAAAGAGTGCGCGCTAACATATAAAGAGCTTAGAGCAAAAAGTGATGAAAATTTGCTGAAATATAGGTATGCGCATTGATCCGTCTTTGATGTCAAGGCTCTGAGTCTGGGACAATAGCGGTCCGCAGGTTGGCTCGTTGATAGCGACTGGAGCGAATTTCTACAGCCTTGATCTTGACAGCGAGCTTTTTGCAAAAAGTCTTGCCAAACTCGCTCATTATCACTCACCATCCGCTCATTTTTAAAAGGGCTAAAGCCTAGACTACAGCTCTATCCAAGCTCGCTCATAGAGAGAGATGATGATAAAAATATCTCGCTCATCTCGCTTCACACAAAACGCCGACATTGCATTTTTAAATGAAAAAGAGTCAGGACCACGGGTTTTGGGGCTTGAGAATACTCAAGCAAGAGGCTTTGATCTACGCTGATGTGAAGATGAGTGGCTGAGCTTTGCCAGATTGTAAAAGAAAAACTTGGGCTAGAAAAGTCAAAGAGCGGTTCGGGCAAAAGATGAAATTTCTAAATGCATCTGCACTGGAAGCGGCGCAGATCTCATGCAAGAGGTCAAAAGCAGATGCCTTTTTAACGGGCGATCTAAAAGCATCACCAAGCCTTTATGCAAAGGAAAATGGACTCAATTTGATCGACATAAACCACATGAAAGCAGAGCGTTATTTTAGTGATTTTTAGCAAAATATTTGCAAAAATCTAAAAATTGAAGTTATAATAAGCAATTCTAAAAACCCATTTACATATTGCTAACAAAAAGGAAACGTATGAATAAATATTTGCAACAATTAGTTGAATTATCTGATCTTGACAAACAAATAGATGGTTTCACGCCCGCATACAAGAGTGAGAAAAAGCCTATAAAAGCATAGAAGAAGATGTGAAACTATAGCGGTTAATGTAGAAAGACTTGACGAAGAGGTAAATGATCTAAAATCACAAAAATCAGGCACAAACGCTCATATCGCAGACCGAAGCGCAAAGATCAAAGACGATAGCTAAAAGCTCAAGCGCGAAAAGCGAAAAAGAGATAAAAGCGCTGGGTCTTGAAAGAAGATATCGCAAAAGAGCAGCTTGAAGCAGCAAATGAAGAGATCGCTAGACTTGAAAAACTAATAGACAATAAAATGCTCAAAAAGATGAGCTAAACGCTAAAAACAGAGCTTGAAGGAAATAGAAAAGATAAAAAGCGAGGTTTCATCTGAGCTTGAAAGATCGAAAAAGAGCGCAAAGAGGTTTATGCTATACAAAGATAAACTTGTCGCTGCGATGAACCAAAAAGATCCTAGCATTTTACGAAAAGATCAGAAAATGGGCTCACAACACAGCCGTTGTGCGTTAAAAACAAGCTTGTTACGGCTGCTTTATGCAGATAAATGATAAAACTTTCTCTGCTGTTGTAAAAGGCGAAGATATCGTTACTTGCCCGCACTGTGGCGAATTTTATATAAACAAGAGCAATAACACGTTTCGTGATAATAATATATATTATAGCCTCAATACTCTATTTGGGGCTATTTTTCTACTTTTATTAAGTTTCATACCATAGATCGATCCCAGCACGTTTTTCTCTTTAATAATCCTAGACGTCAGATGCGGATGTTTTTCACGCTTGCTCATTTGGTGAAGTGCAAGCCTAAGCCTTTGATGCAGTAATCTGATAGCAAAGCCATAAGCGTTGCTGACAAATACGGGCTTTGAAGCGGCGAGTAAAATTGATGCTAACACGAGATTTTTGCCATTTGTATTTTTCTGCCATTTTGGCTAAAAAGAGAAACATTTAGTCATTTTCAGGCTGAGCTCTGGCCTGCTTAGTTTTCATGGCAAAGCTAAAAGGCAGCCGCGTGATACTCATAAACGCTAGGAGCAGATAGAAGTTACTGAAAGCTACTTGAGGTGGCTTTTTACAGATATCTTTAAACTCGTATAGATAAAATACGCCCAAAGCGAGCTTGATAAAGAGCGGCTACGCTAGGAGCAGGTGAAATAGAGGTCGTTGGCAACATAAAAAGCTGCATTTTTGCCAAGTGCGAGTAGAGTTTATGAAAAAGCCAAAAGCTAGAGTGATCGTGCTGGCAAGCACGCATGCGTGCAGATGAAGAGATGATTTTAGATAATTTAAATTTAAAAGAAAACGATCTTTTTGATCATCGCGCCACGCCACCCTGAGAGATTTGCTGAAGTGGAAAAGCTAGCGAGCGATTACGCTAAAAAGTATGGCTTTAGCTTTGCTACATTAGCCAAAGGCATATTTGAAGCTAAAGTAATGGTTTGCTGACACTTTAGGCGAGCTTTGTAAATGCTCTATGCTATTAGTGATGTGAGTCGTGCTTGGAGGCAGTTTTGTGCCAGACATCGGCGGCATAATCCAATCGAGTGCGCTATTTAACCCAGTGATAATTAGCGGCGAGTTTATATTTAACCAAAAGGCGTTATTTGGCCTAGTTGAAAACATCCCACATCACAAAGGCTAGCGAGATCGGCGGCATAATGGGTAGTGACGCCAAAAAGAGCAAGATAGCTGTGCAGGCCAGCGCTGATGCGATCATAGAAGATATAAGGAGCACTTTATGAGTGAAGAAAAAGCGTATAAAATTTTAGCCAAGCAAAAAAATATCTCAAACAACGAGGCAAAGGAGCTAATTGACAGCGGACTAGTCTATGCCAAGGGGCAAAAGGTGATGATCGCCCGTGCACTGATGAGCGAAAATACCAGATTTAGCGTCGAAGAGATGCCAAAAGCCAAGCGTTATCTTTTGAAGATGAAAATTTAATAGCCATCAATAAACCAGCTGCCATAACTAGTGATCAGTCAATTTGATAATTTCACTCCTTCACGTGCTCGATAGAGACACAAGTGGCGTGCTGCTTCTTGTAAAAAATGACGAATTTGCTAGCCTTGCCATAAATGAGTTTAAAAAGATGAAGGTTGAGAAAATTTACGTGGCCGCAGTTAGGGGCATCATGAGCGAGGAGGTCGTTGTAAATGAGCCGATCTTAACGATAAAAATAAAAATGGCGCCTTTTCAAAGATATCAAAGAGATGGCAAAAGAGGCGATCAGTGAAACTTCACCGCTCATGCGGTTGTGGGTAAAAACGCTTGTAAAAGTTGCCATAAAAAGCAGTCAGAACGCACCAGATAAGAGTGCATTTGGCTAGGTTTAATTTACCTATCGTTGGCGATGAGAAACACGCGCAAAAATAGGGCAAATAGAATGTTTTTGCATGCCTATTACATCGCTCTTTTAGACTATACTCGTTAAAGCGCCGATCCCAAGAGAATTGAACTCTCTTGGATTTGAGCTATCTAATAAATTGAAATGAAAGAGCAATAAAGAAATTATTTAGTAATATACGCCCTTAATAACAACTTAGAAAGGTGATTGGTGTTCGAACAAATTAGCGAGTCTTTTCAGATTAGCCGTTAGCAAGATACGTTTTGTAGATGATGAAAAAGCTCTCAAAAACGCACTGACGTGTTAAAAAGCTCTTTAAAAGCTGATGTCTCACCACAAAGTCACCAAAGATCTACCTCGTCTATCGAAAAGCAAACCAAAGCAAACTGGCGTTGGTCAAAGAATTTTTCAGATGCGATCAGTCACTCTAACGACCATCTTAACAGCTCCCCGGTAATCAAGGCTTTGTCTAGCGCGCCAGTTGCACCGACCATTGTTTTGATGGCTCGGCTTGCAAGGCAGCGGTAAAAACAACGACAACTATCAAGCTTGCAAACCATCTAAAGCTAAGAAAGAAAAAGTTTTAGTTGCGGCTTGGATTTGCAAAGATTAGCGGCGGTTGAGCAGCTAAGACAGCTCTGCGTTGCAAATGAGATCGATCTTTTATATAGAAAATGAAAAATAACCCTATAAAAGTAGCTAAAGAAGCTCTAGAAAAGCGAAAAGCGGCCTTTATGATGTGCTTTTAGTGGATACCGCTGGTCGTCTTGCGATCGATGAAAAGTTGATGCAAGAGATAAAAAGATGTAAAAATGCGATAAATCCACATGAAATTTTCTCTATGTAGCTGACGCTATGAGCGGACAAGATGCTGTCAAAAAACAGCTACAGTTTTAATGAAATTTTAGGAATTTTCTGGAGTTATCCTTTCTAATGACCTCTGACTCAAAGGGCGGCGTAGCTATTAGCATCGCAAAACAGCTAAATATTCCACTTAGATTTGTCGGTACTGGCGAGAAAGTAGCTGATATCGAGAGTTTTATACCAGACCGTATCGTAAGCCGTATAATGGGCGAGGGCGACCTAGCTACTTTGTAGAGAAAAACATCGACTATTATCGATGAAAAAGAGGCAAAAACGTCTCAAATCAAAAGATAAAAAGGTCAATTTAACTTTAATGACTTTTTGGATCAAATGGAAAGCGTTAAAAAGCTTGGTAGTATGAAGTCTTTGATGGGTATGATACCGGATTTTCAAATATTGCAAAATCAGATAAAAGATATAGACCTTGATAACTCAAAAAGAAATTTGCATATTAAGGCTATGATAAACTCTATGACGCAAAAAGAGCGTGAAAATCCAGACCTTTTAAAACAATAGTAGAAAAGACGTTTGGCAGCTGGCTCTGGACTATCTCAAGTAGAGGTAAATCGCTTTTTAAAGCAGTTTGAAAAATGCTTCAAAGCTTGCTAAGAATTTTTCGGAAAGGGCGGAGCAAAAGGATTCTTGCAAATATGCTTTCACAGCAAAATTTAAAAAGACCCGTTTGATAAAAAGGGTTTAAATTTGGATATTTTTATCTCAAATTAAGCTTTATTTAAAAACAAGAGGAGCAATATAATATAGCAAACAGTAGTAAGACTAACAAGAATGGGACGTACAAAAAGACCTTTTTATCGTATAGTTGTTACAGATAGCAGAAAAAGACGCGACAGCGGTTGGATAGAGAGCATTGGTTATTACAACCCTATGGTTGAGCCAAATGTTATACCCTCAACAAAGAGAGATTGAATTACTGGAAAAAGCGTCGGTGCTAAAAACTAGCGATAGAGTTGCACAAATTACAAAATAATGGTTGAAAATTTTTATACGAATACGCCAAGCTGATAGCTGATTTTCCTGAAAAGGTAACTATCGAACGCCAAGAGCTTGCGTAGTATTCTTGTCGAGATCATTATAAGCGCTGATAAGGTTGACACTGGAAAGCTTATTGGTAAAGACGGCAAAATGATAAATGCTATAAAGACTCGTTATTATTGGCTGTAAAGCAAAAAGACAATGCAAGTTATAGAGTAACGGTAAAAGCTATTGAATAGTGATATTGTTGAAGTCGCTACCATCGAGATGTGTTGGTTTAAAGGGCTATTTAAAGCTTCACAACAAGAGCGACTTCCCAGAGCAATTTAAAAAGGTGCAACCTTTTTGATAAAAACAGTGTTCAGCTCTATCATAAAAGATTATAACAAACAAAAAGAGCTGGTTTTTGTTTGAGTAACTGATGACTTAGACCTTGCTAAAAACACTTGTAAACAAAAACTATTTATACCACAAAAGAGCTCACTAGAAAAACTGCAACCAAAAAGACGAATCAGTTTGATATCATTGGATTAAAAGTTGTAGAAAATGGCGTACTTGGGTATTGTAGAAGATATCCAAGATAATTTTCTGCACACTCACTTTTATACATAAAAACTGATGAGCGTCATTGTGCGCTGGCAAACCAAAAATATTCTACATTCCATATTTGGAGCGTTTTATCGAAAGCGTAATCGGATAGTGGAGAGATTTTTGTAAAAGGCGCTAGAGATATCTTAGAAAAATTCATGAATTTACGTTTATTACACTTTTTGGTAAATCTAGTCAAACCTTACTTTTGTGATTCTATTTTAAAACGCGCAATTAGCACAATTTATTGAAATTGATTTTATAAATCCAAGAATTTCTACCAAAGACAAACATAATAAAGTTGATGATTATATGATTGGAGGTGGAGCAGGGCTTTTGATGTTTCCACAGCCTTGGATGAGTCGATCACTCTTAAAAGAAAAGACAAAAATGCCCATGTTATGACGCCAGCTGGTAGAAAATCGAATAAATGACGCAAAGAGGCTTTCAAAGAAAGATCATGTTTGCTTTGTTTGCAGCAGAGATGAAGGGCTTGATGAGAGATGTTGAGCTGGGCGGACGAAGTTTTTTGCATAGGTGATTTTATTTTAACTGGCGGAGAGCTGCCCGCACTTTGTATGAGTGACGCGATATCAAGAAACGTGCCTGGGGTTTTAGGAAACGGCATGAGTCTTGGAAGTGGAGAGCTTTGAGGATAATCTGCTTGAAGCTCCATCTTTTACAAAACCTGATAATTTTAAATCCATCTTTGTGGTTTCAGAGTTTTTAAAGGGTAATCATGCTAAAATCCACAATTTAAAAACAAGATGGCTCACTGCAAAACAAGGTACTTTCGCCCTGATTTATATCAAAAGCTAAAGCCACATAAATAAGGAAAAACATGAGAAATAAATACATTGAAGCGTTTGAAAATGCTCAAATTGCTGGTAAGAATATCCCTGACTTCCGTGCAGGAGATACATTGCGTGTGGCTACTCGTATTCACGAGGGAGACAAAACGAGAATTCATCCTGAAGGCATTTTGTACAGCTAGGACGCGGTAGCGGTACTAGTGAAACATTTATCATTAGAAAATTGGGCCAACAGTGTTGGTGTTGAGAGGACGCTCAATATTTAGCGATTCTATCGAAGAGATAAAGGTTCTTAGAAAAGGTCGTGTTAGAAGAGCTAAACTATCTCTACCCTACGCGAACTACGTGGTAAAGCAGCCAAGATCCGCGAACTTAGAAAATAAAACTTTTTCCCTGAATTTTCAGGATTCTATCCTATAAACTATATTTAAAATCATTTTTATATTACTTCATATTTATACTTCATTAATCACTCTTGCTAGAATTTTACTCAAATTTACTTTTAAGGAACAAAAATGAAAAGATTTTTGATTTCACTTGCAGCTATTGCGTCTTTGGCTATGGCAGCAATCAATCTAAAAACACAGCTACAAAAGAGGAACTTATGAGTCTTGATGGTATCGGAAGTGCAAAAGCAGATGCTATCATCGAGTAGAAAAAGCAAATAATTTAACTCAATTGACGATCTCAAAATGTAAAATGGCATCGGCGATAAAACTTTTGATAACCTAAAAGGTGAAATTTCTACTACTGGAAAGAGCGAAGTAAGCGAAAAAAGCAAAAGCTGGTAAGAAGAAAATGGATGAGGCAAAAGACGAGATGAAAGAAAAATCTCTGATAAAAAGATAAATTTTAAAAAGAAAGCTTCTAAAACTAAAGAAGAGCTAACTTCTAGTAAAGAAGATGAAACTAGTATAGAGTGAAAAAGCAAAAGAGGGAAAAAGACAAAGTTGTTGACAAAGTAAAAAGAAAAGAAAGAAAAAGCTACTTCAAAAAGCTAAATCTAAAAAGAAAGAAAAACTTAAAGAAAAACTAGAGAATAAAAACATTTTAAAAACCCTGCTTGTCTTTACAAGTGGGTTTTATAAATTCATATATTTTGTTTTAATTATAATTCGATGATACTCACAACCTTCTTCACTTTCACTGATCCGATAATTTGCTTCATTTTAATCTTTGGTCAAGGCTTTTTCTAAATTGTGTCAAAAATAGCTGCCATCTAACTTTACCAACTAGAAAATGTATATGGAACTGCCCCGAAAACGACTATCAAAAAGAGTGATTGCGGTTATCGCCAACCATGAAAAATGTATCTTTTTCTCAACTTCCATATAAAAACATTTTTGACAATCCGAGTATCTAATGTGATTTTAGATGAAGCTATTTCTGAAGTATCCGTGCCATTAAGAGTTCTTTTAGTCCTTTTTGATATTCATACTCTAGGGCATTAAATATCGTTGCACTATCTTCATCGTAGTGTATGCCTGCAAATTGTTCTTTATACGGATCAAAAATAAATTCATTTTGTCTTGCGGACGTTTTTAAATAAAGACCGTCACAAGTGAATTGAACCTCATCACCACCAACAGCAAAAACGCGTTTCATAAGGTGAGTTTTGGACTTAGTGGATTTCTAAAAACTATCACATCTCCACGCTCCGGACGGGCAGTAGAATCTAATATGTGACCACTATCGGCTTTTTGATGAGATAAGAGGCGTTATGCGAAAGGACTATATGGGTTTAATATACCGTAGTCAAAAAGAGTTGCAAACTATAACCGAATTAATCTTATATGTTGGCTCCATTGATCTTGTGGGAACAAAGTATATCCTTAAAAAGAACACTTGCATTACGATAAACAATGCAATGATACCAAGCATAAATTTATATTTTTCATAAAGAGAACATCCTTTATCTACTAAGTTGATTGTAATTGTATAGTAATTTTGCTTAACATCTCAAGACGACCGTGTATGGGAGGATTTCTTTTTCTTGACATATAATAATGTTTTTGTATAATCTCAATTCTTTTTAAATAATCATGTCTTGCTAGCTCAGTCGGTAGAGCATCTCACTTTTAATGAGGGGGCCGTTGGTTCGAATCCAACGCAGGACACCATTTTTGGGTTTATGACCCTTTCGTCTAGTGGCTCAGGACTCTACTTTCTCTGTGTGAAACAGAGGTTCAAATCCTCTAAGGGTCGCCAGATATTTTAAAATTGGGTCGCTTAGCTCAGTTGGTAGAGCGCCACCCTTACAAGGTGGATGTCATAAGTTCGAGTCTATAGCGACCACCATGCTTTAGTGCAGCGGTAGTTCAGTTGGTTAGAATGCCGCCATCGCACACGGCGGAGGTCGCGGTTCGAGCCCCGTCCGCTGCGCCATCTACTTTTACACTTATATTTTTGTCTTTATTTTTTAAGTTTAATGCAATATAAAAATATTTTGTTAAATAATATGAAATAATACATAAAATATTTGTCTTAGAAAAATTTAAAATATATTTTTCTCTATTAGACATTTTAGTTTTTATAGCTAAAGTAACGATGACAACATAAACTCACCTCGATTTTTCTAAAACAAAGAATATGCAAATTTTTAAAACTAAATTTAATATAAAATTTCCAATTATCTTTATAGTGCTATTAATAAACCTAAAAATAACACCTATTGTTGCCCAGAAGTTTAAGGCATATTTTAGAAATGTAAAGTCGTAATTTATTTTTATCACGAAACTATACATTTAATTTTATGCCCTATATGAGATAAAATTATCCTGCCAAATGGCTAATATCAACCTCAAAAGCTTAAAATTACTGGGTGTAATCTTTATTTTTCTCAAAAAGTGATTACCGGCAAAGAAAAATATTATTTTTATCTTTTGATTATCAAAACATCAATATAATCGTATTTATAAAGGATAATTATGGCACTTGAAAAATGTATTAGAGCGATTGAGGATATATATGGCAAAATGGTCGTTATGGTTGATGATGAGGACCGCGAAAATGAGGGCGATCTAGTCTTTTCGGCAGCTAGTAGCGACATGCAAAAGGTAAATTCTGCTATCACTCATGCAAAGGGCGTGCTCTGTCTTGCGATGGATGAGGCAAACGCTAAAAGGCTTGATCTGCCGCTAATGGTAGCCAAAAACACATCGAGCCACGAGACAGCTTTTACGGTCACGATCGACGCAAAAGACGCAACAACGGGCGTTAGCGCATACGAGCGCGATATGACGATAAGGCTTGCAGCTGACGTTAGCTCAAAGCCTGAAGACTTCGTGCGTCCAGGACACATTTTCCCACTCATAGCTAAAAATGGCGGTGTGCTCGTTCGCACAGGCCACACCGAGGGCTCAGTCGATCTTTGCAAACTTGCTGGTGTTGCTCCGATGGCTTCGATATGTGAGATAGTAAAAGAAGATGGCACAATGGCAAGGCGTGATTATTTAGAGGAGTTTTGTAAGAAATTTGGGCTAAATATGATCAGTGTTTCTGATCTGGTCGAGTATAGACTAAGCCATGAAAGCCTCATAAGAGTTGGCGAAAAAAGTGACGTCAAGATCGCAAACTGCGCGGCTATAAGATACGATATCACCGATCACAAAGGCAAATCCACTCAGCTTATCTTTTGGCGAGCCAAAGAGCAGGGGCAATGTCCATTCATACTGCCGATCACGAGCTTTTGAGCAGTCCAAAATATCAGCTTTTAAAAACCATCACCTTTAAGCCAAAATGGTGGAATTTGATCTTTTTAGATAGCGACAATTCAAACACAAGCAAGGACTACGGCATCGGAGCGCAAATTTCTAAATCACTTTAGTGTAAAAGATATCGAGCTTCTAAGCTCAAATAAAAATAAAGAATTTGTAAGTTTAGCTGGTTTTGGGCTAAATATAGTCGTATTACAAGAGCCCCGAAATATCACTCAAAATTTAGCCAGTTCGGCTTGGTTTCACAATATAATACTTTCTACATCATGACAGATACTGCATTTAAATTAGTATTATGCATTAATGAAGTTTCTCTTTTGTTTAAGATTATCTAGCATAATTTTTAGTTCATAAATCAGTTTTCATGCTAAAAATTAAATATTTTTACTTCAAATATATTTTTATAAAATAAATCAAATGCAATTATTTTTATTATATTGCTAATTTACGTTATTTTTATAGATTTAATCACTCTTTTAATATAAAAATATTATTTAAAATAAAAGATTAAATTTATATTTTTAAATTTTATAATTCTACTAATATTTCACAAGGAGGATGAAATGAGATCTATATCAAACAAGATCGCATTGACGCTTATTGTTCTTTTTGAGCGTATGCTTTTATGCTGCGATGTCGGCTGTTAGCTACTTCAACGCAAAGGATGAGGTGGTGAAGCTGATCAGCCAAAAACCAAGATCAAATTCCTATCTGACATAAAGTCTGTGACGCAAAGTTTTATTGATGACTACATGGAGGACTCCGCAAAAGCTAGCTAGCAAGCTAGTGGGCAGTGGATAACAAAGATGAAAAGTGCTTGCTCGTTTAAAGTCTATAAAGAAAATTTGAAAATCAATAGTCATAGGGTGCCTATTTTTGCAGCAGAGAGCAACGGCTATACTTATAGGCTCAAATGGTAAAACCTGAACCCCAGAAAAAGATAAATACGAACCAAGGGTAGGGGCTGGTATATCGCCGCAAAAGAGTAGTGGAAAAACCACCTTCTAAAGCCCTATATCGATATGGTTTGCCCCTAAGAGCACGACTTATGCATGACTTTCTCACTCCGATAACGGAGGGTGGCAAAGCTTTTGGGAGCCATTTACTGATGTTAATATCAGGCTTTTAAGTAAAAAGCTTCTAAAGATGGGTAAAAACTGAGTTTGGCTATGTCTATTTTATGGACAAAGATGGTGTTATCTTACTACATGATGATGAAAGTCTTATAAACAGTTCTGCTGAAGCGACTAAGACCATTGCTATCGCAAGCAAAGACCCTGATGAAAACGGTTCAATCTCTTATAAAAATGCGAAAAACGAAAATGTCTTGGCCGTAAACTTTCATCATAAACGACGACGGCTGGCTCGCTGCAGTTGCTGCGATAAATGCCGACACTTTTCACGAGCCAGACTATGTCCCTCCTAAAGATCCAACTAATCCTAGCAGGTGCTATTTATCGTTATCCTCTCAGCATTTGTCTATTTCTTGCTTAAAAAGTCTCTTAACCCTATAAAACTATCCAGTCTAAGCTTGATGATCTATTTAAATGGTAACTTACGAAGCAAAAGCACCAAGCAAGCTAGAGGTGAGATCAAATGATGAATTGGCGAGATGAGTAAGGCGATAAATGAAAACATCGACAAAGTCGTAGCTGGCATCAAAAAGATAGCACTATGATAGATGAGCTAAATAAGGTAGCAGTTTACGATCAAAAGGAAACCTTGAGCAAAAGATAGGCTCAACTCAAACAACCCATCGCTAGATGAACTAAAAGAGCTACTAAATAAACTCTTTACATCTATCTCAGCAAATTTAAAAGGCATAACAAATGTTCTTAGCTCATATACTAAAAACGACTTTACAGCAAAGGTTGAGATAAATGAAGAGTCTAGAGGCTGATCTAAAGGCTATGATACTTGGAGTATCAAAACATGGTGAAGTAATTTGCTCTATGTTAAACTCAATTTGAAAATGATGCCAAGATGCTTGAAGAAAAGGCTACAACTTTGGCTTTGGCTATGAAAGAGCTTACACACGGTGCTAGCACACAAGCAAGCTCACTTCAAGAGGTGCAGCTGCAGCTGAGCAAATGCTCAAGCTCAATGAATGCCATCTCTCAAAAGACAGCTGATGTTATAAGACAAAAGTGATGAGATCAAAACATCATAACTATCATTAGAGATATAGCAGATCAAACAAATCTTCTAGCTCTTTAATGCAGCAATTGAAGCAGCAAGAGCTGGATAACACGGACGTGGCTTTTGCAGTCGTCGGCTGATGAAGTAAGAAAACTAGCTGAAAAGAACCTCAAAATCTCTAGGGTGAAATAGAAGCTAACACAAATGTATTAGCTCAATCAATAAAATGAGATGAGTGAATCAATCAAAGAGCAAAAAGTGAAGGCATAAAACATGATCAATCAATCAGTTGCTCAAATAGATCACCCTAACAAAAGAGAATGTGGTAATAGCTACTAGAGCCAATGAAGTAACAAGTGATGTTGATAACATGGCCAAGACAATAGTAAGTGAAGTAAGAAAGAATAAATTATGAATCAAACTACTTCATAAATCTTTATACCTTAACTCCGGTTTAGGCTGGGTTGATTTAATAAATTATCTTTTTAATTTAACTCTTTTAGATTCTGGACTTTTAACTTTAACACTCAAGAATTATCTATCAAATTTCTTAAAAATTCTTGATTACAAACTAAAATATTTTTACAAGAGAAGCCAGTGATTAACGGTAATTCATGAACGAGTAATTTCGGCTCGATTTTAGTGGCAAGCTCAGGAGACCTAAAATCAGTAGTCAATTTGCGAGTGAATGAAAATTTGAAAATGGTAAACATAGCACTCTATTTTTAAAATCAACTTTAAATTTATATTCATCTCCAAGGGCACAAGGACTTGAATTACGAAGTCGTCCCTTATCCCCCTTTTTAAATCCTCCAAACCCTCGCATCACACTAAGGTGCATGGATAGTGCTGACGCACCGCATGCGTTTAAAAGCCTGGTAGGTGATATGTTCGCTTGTAAACTTAAAATTTAAGAAAGACTTCTTAAACATCAAATTTAGCTATTTATGCTTTGCTTCGTGCTCTAGTAGCCAGCACGGAGTTGGCAAACCTCGCCACCTGAGTAGCCACCGGCCACTGCTGGCTAGCACTCTGTGACAAAGGGACGATGATAGGCACTGGGTTTTTGGCATTTGCAGATCCCGCTGCTCGGTAGCGTTTTATGGCCCGCAGCAAGTGCTAGAGCTGCGTACGTGGTCGTTTCGCCGTATGCGCACCTTTTGAAAAACGTGCATAAATTTTGGCTCTCAAATTTGTCGTTTTTATATCAAGTCTAACGCTACCCTAAGCTCACCATTAAAATAGGCTTCCAGCTCATCTAAACAAAGCTATCTCATCTTTACTGCTACTTTTTCAATTTTATCTACAGTAATTTATCTCGCAAATTCCATTTTCACTAGCAACGATCTCTGAAAATCTCCAATGGGCGATTTTAGGTAGGCTTTTGACACTGTTCTTGAAATTTGGTATTTCTGAGCAATTTCTACTTTAGATTGTTTTGCTGATAAAATGCAAGCAAAATCAGCGATTTTTGACTAAAAACGAGCAAAATCACAAAAGGAATGAGGAGCTTTTTTACCGACTACGAAAAACACGTGAGTGAGCGGGAAAAAGAGGGCGTGCCACCGCTTGCGCTAAATGCCAAGCAAAACAAGTGAGAATTTGCGAGCTTATAAAACCTTGCTGGCGACTCTAGTGGCGATGAAAAAGGCGCAAAACGAGTGACTCTAGCTAAATTTGCTCACAAATCGCGTAAATCCGGTGTTAATGATGCGGCAAAGATAGCGTTAAGAATTTTCTGGCGAGGGTGATGGACGGGTTTAAGATAGACGGACTTGATGCGGTTTTTGCCAGCTTATGTAGTAGGGCAAGATGCTTGGCGGATATAACGTAGAATTTAGTGCGAGCGCTAAAAATAGCGATGATGTATCGCGCAAGCTGCGGCAAACGAGCTATATCATTTTGGCAGTGAGCATTTTGATGAGATCGTAAAGCTAGCAAATAGCAGCATGTGCTAAAGAGGTGCTTGCTTCTTTGGGCAAACGCCGAGTGGTTTACGTATAAAAGCCGCTTGATGAGTGCATAAATGCAGTGGTTTTAGTGCACCGGCGAGACAAATACAGATGATCTAAGCCCTGCAAGCAGAGGCCTATACAAGAGCTGAGCATACCGCTTCACGCAAAGGCGATGCTTGTTACAAAAAGATGCCTGAGGGTTTGCATTTTACAAGAGCTAAAAAGCCTCGGCAAGAGCTGGCATACGTTGGCGACGTGGTTGGCACTGGCAGCAGCAGAAAAGAGCGTATAAACTCTATCCAGTGGCACCTTAGCGATGAGATAGAGGCGCGCAAACCAAAAACCGGTGGCATCGTGATCGGCACGACCATAGCTCCGATATTTTTAACACCGCCGAAGATAGCGGCGCACCGCCGATAGTTGCAAAATGTAAATGAGCTAGAAAATGGCGATGAGATAGAGTGGCCATTTAAAGCGGAATTCTACGCTCGCAGGCAATAGCTCGTGGCTAAACTTTAAACTAAGCCCAAAACACCCTAAGCGACGAGATAAGAGCAGCGGCAGGATACCGCTGATGAGGTAGGCAAGTCACCAAAAAGGCTAGAGGTCTGTGGGGCTTGGCGAGGAGAAATTACTAAAGCCAGAGCAGCCAGAGCTAGGGCGGTGGCTATACGCTCGCTCAAAAGATGGTCAGCAAGGCTTGCGGTAAGGCTGGCGAGAGCTGGGGCATACGTGAGTCGAATGTGACCGTTGGTTCGTAAAGATACCACAGGCATGACTAGAGATGAGATAAAGAGCTTGCTAGCCTTAGGTTTTGGGGCGGATTTTGTCTTGTAAAGCTTTTGCCACACGGCTGCTTATCCAAAGCTGCTGATCTTGAGATGCAAAAGAGCCTGCCCTGGTCCGATGAGCGCTTCGCGGTGGAGTTAGCCTAAAAACCGTGTGACGGCGTCATCCACTCGTGGCTAAACCGCATGGTCTTACCTGACACGTGGGCACTGGCGGCGATAGTCACACGAGGATTTCTATTGGTATCAGCTTTCCAGCAGCGGCAGCCTCATGTTTTTGCAGCGGTGCTCGGCATGATGCCGCGATATGCCAGAGTCGGTTTTAAGTACTTAAAGGCGAGCTGAAAGAGGGCGTGACGCTTTCGTGATCTTGTCAATGCGATACCTTGTTTTGCTATCAAAAAGGGCTTAAGCGTTGAAAAGAAGAATAAAAAGAACATTTTTGGTAGTACTAGAGATAGAGGGCTTGAGGCCTCAAAAGTGGAGCAGGCATTTGAGCTAAGTGACGCTTCGGCTGAGCGTTCGGCGGCTGCTTGCGTGGTAATGCAAAGCGAGGCTAGCGTCGCGGAGTATGTTCTGCTCAAACATTGCGCTAATAGACGCGATGATAAAAAGCAGGATACGAGAGCCATGAAACGCTTTGCTAGGCGAAAAGAGAAGATGCAAAAATGGCTGAAAACCCAACTCTTTTAAGAGCCGATAAGGACGCAAAATATGCTGAGTTTTAGAGATTGATTTTATCCAAGATAGATGAGCCGATCTCGCCTCGTCCAAACGACCCGACGACGTGGCGACGCTATGAATGTAGCTGTAGTAAAAGAGCGCATGATATCGACGGGTCTTTGTGGGTAGCTGTATGACAAATATCGGGCATTCGAGTGGCGCTTGCTAGAATTTAGAGCGTGAGCAAGCTTACTACTAGGCTTTTGGATCGCGCCGCCAACAAAAATGGATAAAAAGACGCTTGAAGATGAGGGCGTTTATGAGATATTTAAAAGGCTGGAGGCTAGGACAGAGGTGCAGCGTTTCGCTGCATGGGTAATCACAGTTAATGACAATGCCGTTGTCTTTTCACCCGACAAGAAAATTTGACAACAGAATGGGTATGGGCGCAAAGGTCTGCTGTATGCCGCTACTGAGGGCGTTTGCCAAGCGTGAGTAGTATAAAAATAGTAAGAGATAGTCTTAGTTTAAACAAAGATCAAATTTTATAAATACCTGGCAATTTTTAATGAAATAAGCGAGTTTTAGTATATAAATTTGTTACAATATCGCGAAATGGTAAGGAGCTTTGATGAAAAAGTAGCTTTTTCTCTTTTTAGCAGTTTTCTGTAATTTACACGCATTAGAGTGCGGTGATCTTGCTAAAAAGATAGCTTTAAACTACTCCAAACGAGCTTGCTTCATGCGAATGAGGGCTATTTTATTGCGATGGCTCGCTTTTTAATTTAAAAAGAGGTAAAAGAGCTTTTGATGCGGAGTGTGGCTGTGAGGAGCGAGTCTCGAAAGCTGCGTTGGCGAGAGGCGTTTATAAAGAAAAATTTAAATAATTTAGATGGATCTTACTAAAGCCTCACTTTGCTCCTGGAATTTATCAAAAAGAGCTTGCAGCCAGAGGCTGCTGAGGCTCAGGCAACGCTCAGATGGGTAGTATCAGATACTGGGCGAATGAGAGCTTGTTTTAACTTTTAAAAATATGAAAAATTCAGCGAAAGCTTATAAAAACGCTCAAACTCCGCTGGTTACATCTATGAAGCTTTAGGCGTTGATGGTGCAAGTGCCGCTTACTACGCAACTAGCGTGATAAATGAGTTTTTGTAAGCTTTAGTGTGGGCAAGAAGGTAAATAAGGCTAAGGCTCTAACTTCGAGCAAAAAGATGATGGCTCAAAACTAAGTCAAGACTGAGCTTGCAAATTTGTTTTATTCTGTACTCACTACTGCTGAGCTTTCTATGTTACCTCTTGATATCGCACCGCTAAATGACAAAAGTAGCGAGGATGATAGAAGAGATCATAAGCGCGGGGCGGATCCCAGTGAGCGATGAGACGCCACTATTTTTGCTCTTGCACTTAGAAAATGTGAAATTTGCTTAAAATAGGAGCCGATGTAAATCACAGCTCTTTTGGCAAAAGTGCGCTTTTATGCTGTGCAGTTTGAGGATGCGCCTCTTTGTGAGCTGAAGAGCGGGGCCAATGCAAACGAGAGCTACATCGATGAGCAATCTAAGATGAATATGATAATGTAGGTATGATGCAAGCAGAGGATACATGTGGTTTTGGAGCATACAAACAGAAGTGCTTTCTGCATGCAGCAGCTCACGCGACGCCTGAAATTTTAAAGCTTTTTGATAGATAACGGCGCTGATATGAAACGCCACCGATGATGCGGGATTTAACGCGCTTGATATGCGATTAAAGATAAAACGAGATATTAAATTTTAGAAGAGCTTGGTCTAAAGCCAATTTCTAATTAGGAAGAGATATGAAAAGACAGCTTTTTATAACCGGTGCAATATCTGGATTTGGCGAGGCGATCGCTAGAAGATCTCACAAGAGGGCTATAAGATAGTAGCTCTTGCAGGCGCGAAGATAGCTAAAGAAGCTTGCTAGCGAGCTTGGCGATACGCACATCATCGTAGCTGACATACGTGATAAAAGGCTGTTTTTGATGCAGTTGATAGCTTGCCTGATACCGTTTAAAGATATCGAAGTGCTTGTAAATAACGCTGGCTTGGCCTTTGGGACAAGAAAAAGACGATGACGCGAAGGTGGAGGACTCTGAGACGATGATAGTACACAAACGTAAAGGGTCTTATCTACTCGACAAAGGCCGTTTTGCCGCTACTTACAAGCAAGAAAAAGGGCTATATATTTAATCTGGCTCAACAGCTGGCTCGTGGGCCATATCCCCGGCAGCAATGTTTATGGCGCTACAAAGGCCTTTGTAAAAGCAGTTTAGTCTACAATGGGAAACGATCTAGTTGGCACAAATATCAGGGTGACAAACATCGAGCTGTGTCTTTGTAAGACTGAATTTAGCGAGGTTAGATTTAGAGGAGTAAGGCAAAGGCGGATAGTCTTTATGAAAACAAGCGGATCACGTCTGAGGGATATCGCGACCATTTTGTTAACTGCCTAAATATGCCCGAAGTGTCAATATAAACAGTGGTCGAAGTTATGGCAACTACGCAGACTTGGGCTGGGCTTGCGATAGAAAAATCTAAGGAGTTCTTTGTGAGACAAATTTTATTATTACTATAGTGCCGCGCTTTTTGGTGTTGATCAAGTAGCAAAGAGAAACGCTGAAATTTACGGCGTATTCACGCTTATACCGCCTGACAGGCTATAGCGCTTGTTTTATCACAAAAAGATGTGTCATCTTGTCGCTATTTATCGGTGTTTTTAGCGGAACGTTTCATAAATATCATCAATGAAAACGTCTTTATGGGCATCGTAAAAGGCTTTACTGGCATCGTTTCAAGGGTCGTTGACTGATGGCCGACAAGACTGACTCAGGCATCTTGCTTCAACGCGCTTTGTATCGGTGGCGTGGTCGCACCATCACAAAGATGGGCGGCACAAAGGCGGTCGCCTTGGCTTAGCAAAAAGGCAAAACAGCGTCTCAGCTCACCATCAACATGGCCTCATGGGTATCTTTGTATTTTTGATGACTACGCAAACGCCCCTAATCGTTGGCCCTATCATGAGGACCAATAAGCGATAAATTTAAAATAAGCCGCGAAAAACTAGCCTTTATCATCGACGCTACGGCTGCACCGATCGCTGGTATCGCTATCATCTCAACATGGGTCGGCGCTTGAAGTCTCACTCATCGAAAAGGGCTAGGAGCCAGTTGGCGGACTGGTATCAACGCATATTCGGATTTATAGAGACTATTCCATATAGATTTTACAACCTCTTTATCTTGTTTTCATAGTTTGTACTGCCTTGATGCAGCGTGAGTATGGTCCCATGCTAGCAGCTGAAAGACGCGCTAGAAGAGGCGAGCTTCCACTCAGGCAAAACTCAACCAAGACCTTGAAGACAAGACTCTTGAGCCAAAAGAGGGCGTAAAACAAGCGCTTCAAATGCCGTAGTGCCGCTTCTTGTGCTAGTTATCGGCGCATTTACTCAGCTTTTATTTTAGCGGTCTTGCTGCACTTGAGGGCGATACTCTTTAAAAATGCACTCTGCAAATCCGCTTTCGTTTTCAACATTTAAAAGATACTTTTGGCGCAGCTGACTCTGCTACATCGCTATCAACAGCATTGCTCGCTAGCATAGTAGCTATTGTCATGGGTGTTTGGCGCAAAATTTTTGATGTAAAAAGAGGCTATTAGCACATGGGTAGGGCTGGAAAACTACGATCATCACGGTCGTCATCTGCTTCTTGCTTGGAGCCTTAGCGCGGTTATAAAAAGAGCTTGGCACTTCAAGATATTTGGTTGATCTACTCAAGTGATTCAACGCCTAAATTATCTTGCCAGTGGCTGTTTTTCATCCTTGGCTCATTTATCAGTTTCTCAACTGGCACTAGCTCACGGCACGATGGGCATTTTTGATGCCTCTTGCTATCCCGCTAGCTTATGCAGTGGGCAAAAACTACGGCCTAGATGGCGATGCGATGCACGCTTATATGATCGTAAATATCTCAAGCGTGCTTACTGGCGCTATCTTTGGTGATCACTGCTCGCCGATCTCTGATACTACGATACTTTCATCAATGGGCGCAGGATGTAGCCACATCGATCACGTCTCAACGCAGATGATCTACGCACTTAGTGTTTGTGCGGTTTGTGTGCTTGTTGGCTACTTGCCTGTAGCACTTGGTCTTAGCGTTTGGATCGCACTTCCTTGCGGATTTTTAGCGATCTGGGCTTTGGTTAGATTTGTCGGTAAAAAAGTCGAAGAGAAAGCGGCATAAATTTGGACTGCAAATACCTAAAAAGAGTGCGGATCATGCACTCTTTTACCCATTATAGTGAGCAAATTTCATTTAAAACTGATCTTATCAAGCAAAATTTCTCCCACTTTTATGATGGCAAATTTGATGTTTTTAGCTCAAGCCCAAAGCACTACCGCACGAGGGCTGAGTTTGGCATCTGGCACGATGGCAGCAAGCTTAGCTATACGATGCACGCAAGCGAGAAGGGCAAAAAGGTCTTTATAGATGAGTGCCCAAAGGTTTGCGAGCAATTTCACATCTCATGCCAAGGCTACTTGAGGCTTGCAAGATGATGAGATTTACGCGTAAAGCTCTTTGGAGTGGAGTTTATCGCCTGTAAAAGCGGCACTTTAGTCACGCTTCTTTATCACAAAAAGCTTGATAGTGAGTTTGAAGCGGCGATGAAAAAACTAGCTAGCAAGCTTGATATGATGATCCTAGCTAGATCACGTGGCCAAAAGCTTCTTAGCGGTGAGCTACGGTAGTTGATGAGCTAAATGTTGATGGGCAAATTTATAAATTTAGCCTAAGTGAAAATGCCTTTATCCAGCCAAATAAAGCGGTAAATGAGAAGATGATAGCTTGGGCAAAAGAGTGCGTTGAGGGTGGCGCTGACCTACTGGAGCTCTACTGCGGACATGGAATTTACCATCCCGCTTTCGTTTAAATCCAAAAACGTCCCTGCCACTGGAATTTCAAAAAGCTCGATCGCAAATGCCCTTAAAAACTGCGAGCTAAATGGGGCTAAAAATATCAGAAATTTCACGCATGGACGCTGATGAGCTGATGAGGCGCATTTGCTGGCGTTAGGGGTTTAATAGGCTAAAGATATAAGTTTAAGCGACTTTAACTTCTCGCACGTCCTTGGTGATCCGCCTCGCGCTGGACTAAGCGAAAGTGTTGTAGAAATTTCATCACTCAGAAACATCATCTCATCTCGTGCAATCCAGAGACACTAAAGAAAATCTAAATCGAGCTTACTAAAAAGCCATAAAGTGATAAATGGCGCTCTTTTGATCAGTTTGCTAACACTCATCACATCGAGTGCGGCGTGCTACTAGAGGCGAAGATAGGTACAAAAGGAAAGTTAAAAATGGTTTCATTAAACAAAAATAATCCAAGCAAAGATAACGATCGGTCACTTTGTAAATAAAACTCCGTTTGCGCTAAGTGCAAAAACTTAGTAAAATCTTAGGTGCAAATGTCTATCTAAAAGAAGAAAAATTTACAACGAACTGGAGCTTACAAGATAAGAGGCGCTTACAATAAAATAGCTAGCCTAAGCGGGGAGGAGCGAAAACGTGGCGTCGTGGCTGCAAGCGCTGGCAATCACCGCTCAGGGCGTGGCGATAAGTCGCAAAAGATTGGCGTGCATGCTTGCATCGTCATGCCAGAATCAACCCCGCTTCTAAAGGTAGCTGGTACGAAGGATCTTGGCGCTGAAGTGATCTTAAAAGGTGATAACTTTGATGAGGCGTATGAATTGCAGTAAATTACGCCAAAGAAAAAGATATGACCTTGTTCATCCATTTAACGATGAGTACGTCATCGGCAGGGGCAGGGCAGCTGTGGGTCTTGAGATGCTTTGATGAGATAAGCGACCTTGATATGGTTGTAGTGCCAGTTGGCGGCGGCGGCTAGCTAGCGTGGCAAGCTGTATAAAAACAAGTCAATCCAAAAACTAAAGTCGTTTGCGTCGGTGCAAAGGGCGCTCCAGCGATGTTTAATAGCTACGGCGCTAAAAAGAGCATAAACTCAAAGTCGGTTCGCACCATAGCTGACGGCATCGCTGTGCGTGATGCGAGCGAGATAACGCTTAAAAATATCGTTGAGTGCGTGGATGAGTTTGTGCAGGTCGATGATGAGGGAGATCGCAACTGCGATTTTGTTCTTGCTAGAGACGCAAAGATCGTAGTTAGAGGGAGCTGAGCGCAGCTGGCGGCAGCACTTATGCATGATAAGATCAGTTCAAAAAGGTGCAAAGATAGGCGTGGTGCTGAGTCGGCGGAAATATCGATGTCAAGTGCTTTTCTCATCATCGAAAAGGGTCTTATCAAAGTCTCACCGCAAGATGACCTTGCAAATCACACTTGTAGATAAGCCGGGAGCGCTCATGAGCCTAACTGATAGCCCTAAAATCAGCAAACGCAAACATCGTCAAGATCGACTACGACCGCTTCTCTACTAAAGCGACTACGGCGATGCAAGCATCACTATCACGCTTGAGACAAAGGGTCTTGAGCATCAAGAGAAAGATCAAAGATACGCTTAATAAAACGGCTTTTCTTTCACTCAACTCTTTTAGATTACAAGCTCGCTACCTTTTAAAGTAGCGAGCATTTAATACTTCAAACTAATATCTCAATTTAGCATTTAGCTGTTTGATCTACATCTTTAACAAAAAGTCAGTGTAAGAAAGGCCTAATTTACATTTTGTATAGACATTTGCTTTTATGCCAAGGCTAGCTGTGCCAAGGTTTTTAACCTCTTTGCCCTCTAGCTCTAGATATCCAGCATTTGCGACATTTACACCGATAGTTGGTTTTGTGTCACCAACTAGTCTGTTGTATGCTAGATCAGCTTCGATACTCATCTTGGTGCTACCTAGACTAAATGGTACGCTGGGGTTTAGACCAAGGCTAAAAATACCTAAATTCTGGTTTTTCATCAACATCCATTTTGAAAATTCCTACCATTTTGGCTGTGCTATCAGTTTTTATGCGTAGATAGCTTGCACCCACATAAGGATTTGTGAAATTTTCTGTATTAAAGCTAGTTAGAGCTACGTGCATAAGCATTAAGCGCTTTTTCTTTGCTTTTTATATGATCGTTTGAGTAAAAGCTTGCGATTGTTGCGACCATTTTGAGTTTTGCGCTTAGCATCTGTGTATAGTACTCCAAGGTCTAGTTTTTCGTGCTAGCGATCTCGCTTTTGCCGTAGATGCCGATGCTTTTTGCCTTTTGTCTTATAGACATCATCGCCGTCTTCTTTACTTTTTCTGCTAGCACCAAGAACACCGCCAAAGTACAAATGCGTCATTTACGCTGCCGTCAAATCCAAAAAGCTGTGTCATAGAGTTTGCTTTTTATGTCATTAACTCATAGCATCAAACATAGTATTTGACCAAAATTTCATACCATTTGAGTCGCTTGCTCTTATGCCAAATGGGTCAGATTCGTCGGTTGATAACTGCATTTTAAGCATGATACTTTCTAGTAAAATGCATTGTGCTGAGCTACATTGCCTCATTTGCAAATGTTTTTAGAGTTTGTTTTTGCCTCTTTTGGTGTAGTGTAGATGAAGTGTCTATAAGATCGCTTGTGATAACTGCTGGCCTGCTTCTAAATGGTGAAGGAAGTAGCGCTGGCTGGCTTGCTGTACTTTCTATGAGCTCTGCGACTTTCTTTTGGTTGTCATTAGCTGCGATACTTGTCATTGTATTTTTTTGATTTTTAAGAGTAAGCTCTAGCTTGTTGTCATTATAGTTTTTGCCAAGATCAAAAACGCATACTCTCTTGAAAAGAGGCTATCTTCATAGCCTTTGAAATTTCCAGTTACTGTAAATGTCTTTGATTTTGATGCTGTCGTTATGAAAGCCTTTGCATGATCTCTAAGTTTGGCTCACTTATGTTTATAAATGAGTTTTTCTCAAAGTTTAGATCTAAATTTGAAGCGCTCGTTTGAGACGATGTAGCTACCACCTGATTTGATAGTGGCTTTTACTACGTCATTTTGAGCTGGTCACTTTTCCCTAAAGATAGTTGCAAGGTAAAGTTTATTTCTACTAACCTTTGGCACGCTCATTTCTCTTACAATTTTCTAGTGCGCCGCCATTTTCTGACTATCACGTCGCTTGATTTTAGAGATTGATTAAGCTGTGATCTTGCCGCCTTTTATTATGGTCTTACCAGTATAAGAGTTGTGCTCCTGCTAGACTTGAGTGTGCCTTGACCTCTTTTTATAAGAGTACCTTCGTAGCCTTCACTTGCCCTTAGCTCTCTTGCTCTTTCTCTAGCGTTACCTATCTCAAGTTCGGCTTTTTGCTCTGCAGTCAAAGTCCGCTATTTTATCTAGCTCAGCCTTGCGCTCGGTCCAAATTTACAGCCTCTGCATCATCTTCTGTTTTTCTAAATTGATAGCCACATCACTTATGTTGTTTGAGTGAGATATCATCGCTATTTAAATTACATCAAACACGCCCTAGAAGCTGACACGGTCCCAAACATCGCCTTATATAGGTCCACTACGCCCCAGCCCCAGCGCTCATCAGGTACTCCAAGCGCAGCACTAAAGCCTGAAATTTTTCTAGTATCTGCTGGCTCTTTGAAATCATCATGAATTTGCCTTGCAGTAGTTAGTAGCACCTCTCTTATCTGAGCGTTATTCATATATGGGTATCTTTGCATGATGACACCAAGTGCGCCAGTGACGTGTGGAGCTGCCATTGATGTGCCGCCTTTTGTGCCGTAGTCTGCTTTGCCAGTTTTTAGATCAACGACGGTTGAGTATATAGGTTTTGCAGGTGCTGCCACGCTCCACCATTTTGAGTGACGGTGTGTTGTAGCGCTGCGTGTCGCCCTCTAACTGACCAGTGACATTTAGCCAGTACTTCTCAGCATCAGGTCTAAAGTATGGGAGCATCGCTCTTGTATATGACTCTTTCATCCCGTCTCTGTTGCCAGCAGTAAAAATTTGGATGACACCATATCTTGTAGCGACCTCATAGGCTGCATCTAAGAGTCTTTGCCATTTACTACAAATGGATAGTAGCTTTTTATAGGCAGCATCAAGATCTTTTTATGTCTAGGTTGTTGCCACCATCATATCCAGTAGCACCTTCATAGGCTTTGTAAAAATTGCGATTTGAACCCCAGCTGTTATTTATCGCTCTAGCTCCACTCTTTGCTAGTCCCTCGTAGGATTTTAAAAAGAAGTTGTAGTCTTGATTTGGACCATATGTCATACCGTCAGTGCCACCAGTATTGCCCATTATAAGTCTTGCATCAAATGCTACGCCGTGCATGCCCACACCATCTCTTGAAGCAGCTATGCTGCCAGCTACGTGAGTGCCGTGAGAGTCGTTTACTCAGCTATCCAGTCGCCATCTATGCTAAATTCCTCATCTTTTTAAAGTCACCAAAGTCTTTTTATTTTTATCTCCCGCTACCTAGAAGAGGTGAGTTGCCATACTCAGTATCGGGGTATCTTTGACCATCTTTATAGTAGCTACCAGAAACTTTTAGCGCACTTACTCTGCCATCACTAAAATTCTGGATGGCTAAGTAGCACTCCAGAGTCCATCACACCAAGCGTTACTCCTTTGCCAGTTGCTCCAAGAGCGTAGGCAACGGCTGCGTTCATGCTTACTAAACCCCAGTCGGCTTTGTGATTCATCGCTCTGCCAGCTTTTTATATCGCCAAATTACCTCTGTTTTTGCTCACTGGCATTTAGCTGATTGCAAGCAAAAGAGTGCAGCAAAGCAACACTTAAAAGGATGCACTTTTTGCTTGAAACGGATCTTTTTCATATCTCGTCCTTTACATAAAATTGAAACCAATTCTAGAAAATTCTTAAAATAAATTATTAATTAAAATAATAATAATTTAATGAAAAATCGTAGGCTAAATTTACGAAAATATACGTTATTTACGCTATTTTTACATTTAGCGAGATATTTTTATAAAAGAGTTGATATAAAATTAGTTATTTAAATATAATTTTCTTATCTCTATTTTTAAAACTATTATTTTACATATAAAGGATTATTATTTTTCATTAAATTCTGAGGACTAAAATTTTCGCAGTTATTCAAGGATGAGATATGAAAAAGAGTTTATTGAGCCTTGCGTTGTTTTGCACTTTAGCTTTTTGTGCCGATGATGGTGTGGTTGGCAAACAAAATGATCAAGTATGGATAGGAGCTATGGGTGGATGCAAGCTTTACGTATTTTTCACTAAAGACGACTGACGCGCAGTAGATAAGCTAATAGCCAAAGATGAGGCGCAAAAAGAGCTTGTGGCAAATACTAAGGTACCAAACACAACACAACGTAATGTTTGCAAAGTGCGATGACTACACAGCGCTCATAGATAGCGGCTATGAAGATGGCTTGGAAGGTATAGAAGTATGATCTGCAAACTTTTGGCAATATAAAGCCAGAGGATCTAACCTATGTCTATCATCACGCACGCTCATCCTGATCACGCCGGTGGGCTCATAGATGGCAGCAAAAAGACATTTAAAAACGCCAAGCTTCTTATAGATGAAAAAGTGGGACTACTGGATGAAGGCAAAGACGAGAGGATAAAAATGTCGCTTTATAAGGATGATAAGAGCTTTTTGATCATAAAAAGCCGCTATTTAACAGGGTGCTAAAGATCATGGCTATCCCGAGCCTACGGACACACTCCGAGGGCACAACGTGTAAGCTTTGAGGCAGATAACGACAAGATCATCTTTATAGCTGATCTTCTTCATCGTAGCAGTGCAAGAGGTCGAGCCAAGCATATCTATAACTTATGATGTAGATCCAGCTGCAAGCTGCCAAAACAAGAGAAAAGGTGCTTGATGGTCTGGAGGACGAGACCACAAAGATAGTAGGCGCTCACATGCCTTATAAGAGCCCTATCACCTTGCCAGAGTGATACTCTTTTTGCTTTACAAATTTAGGATAAAATGCGGGCTTCAAGGAGAAAATATGAGCGAATACGCAAATTGATGTTAGCTATCTTGCTCTAGCTATTTTGGCATTTGCATTTATAGGTCAAACAAGGCGCTAAAAAGGCAAAAGACGATAGCGAAAATGTCTCAGTCAGCACGAAAATTTCGCAGCTTAAAAGCATCGGCGAACTATCTGTTTTCAAGTTTATAGCAAAGAGATCGTCACAAAGACAGATCATGCGTTTGAGAGTACAGCAAAAGAGTACCTAAAGGTGGCTGGTAAGCGAGAAGAAGCTTTCGATGATATTTGAGTTTGGAGATAAATTTCATCTACGATCTAACCAGTCCAAAACTCGAGATCATGCAGATCGCATGACTCTGAGTTACAAGATAAAAATGCCCCCATGTAAGTATAAATTTTCAATCGCCGATATGAGATACACGACGAAAAATAGCAAATTAGTACCATTTTTGCTGCCTGACTCGTAAATGGCTTTTTGGAAGCACATTTACAGAAGAAGATAAAAATAGACTAATCGAAGAGGCAGAAACGAGGTTAAGAGATGAGCGTTCGCTCTATCTCACAGCTTCAAAGCAAAAATCCACAAATCAGCTCTGCGATACGGCTTGAAGCGATAGCTAAGAGCTTTGGCGCGAATAAGGTTGAGTTTGTCTTTGACGATAACGACGAGCAGATAAATGAGCAACTACATTTAGAAAACATTGCATAAAAACAAAAATTTGAAAGGAGATGAGTGTCGGTCCAGAGAGGTCCACACAAGCACTGGTAACAATACAGTCTTTCAAACATGGGTCTTAAAAGGCGACAAAAAGGCATGTAAAGAGGGCTTTGCTAAACTTTGTAGCTTTGGTTGTAGACTTTAAATAAAACTGCCAAAGTTAGATTTGGCGCGGGCGAAAAACGTAAACTGCGTCCTTGGCGTGGGTCATGATGCTTTGGAAAAAGCTTTGAAATTTCAAAAGATCTGCCAAAAGAGCTTAAATTATAAAGCGATAAAGGGCGATAAACACGAAGCCGTTAGCACAAAGGGCGATATCCACATCCACATCCGTGCGCTAAACGCGGCTGACTGCTGATATGGCGCAAAATATCAAAGAAGTTTTGTTTAAATTTAGCAGAGCTTACAGATGAGACTCAGGTTTTAAATACCACGACGGCAGAGCGATCATCGGCTTTGTCGATGGCACTGAAAATCCTGACGGTGAAGATAGGGACCTTTTGCAAAAAGTTGGCAAAGAGGATGCTAAATTTGTAAAGGCGGTAGCTATGTTTTTCGTGCAAAAATACTTCCACAAGATGCAAAGAGTGGAACGCCACAAGCGTGAGCGAGCAGGAAAAAGTTATAGGCCGCTCAAAAAGAGTATGACATTGAGATGGACGAGAGCGTAAAACCTCGAAATTCACACTCAGCTGCTGCAAATGTAGGCGACGATAAAAGGTCGTGCGTGGCAATGATGCCATTTACTGAAGGTAGCAAAAGCAGAGCGCCACTTCATCGCTTATGCTAGCACCTTTTCAACGGTTGAACTTATGCTTAAAAAGATGTTTATCAGCGGCGAGCCAAAAGGCAACTCAGATGAGGCTGCTTGACTTTGGTACGCCAGTGACTGGGGCTTTTATATTTTTGCTCCTACGCTTGATATGCTTGGCGATTACGAGGGATAAAGTGGCTTGGGGCCGAAACCAAATGTTGCCCTTTCATTTAGAGGGTAAAAGATGCCAGAGTGGTTTATATACGCAGCTCTTTCGGCTGTTTTTGCTGCACTTACAGCGATCTTTGCAAAAGCTAGGCGTAAAGGACATCGACAGCGATTTTGCGACATTTATAAGAACGATCGTCGTCATTTTGATGCTTGTTTTTGCTTTTAAGTGTGGCTAAAAATGGCAACCGCTAAAGCTCTCTAAGTCCCAAAAACTGGCTCTTTCTCATACTAGAGTGGCATAGCGACCGGGCTTTCGTGGCTCATGTATTTTAAAAGCTATGCAAGCAGGCAAGGTCTATCAAGTGGCACTAGTTGATAAATTAGCGTTGTGCTAGCTGTCATTTTGGCTGTCATATTTCTTGGTAGAGGCTAAATCTAAAAAGGTACAGCCCTCTGTCTTATCGTATCTGGCGTATTTCTACTCATTTTTAAATAAAATTTTCTGTATTATTCTTAAAAGTATATTTTTACTTTTAATATGTAATTAATCTAAAAGCCCCTAGATTTAGAGAATTTCATTTTTTAAAGGGAGAAATATGAAAAATTATTCTATCAGCCATCGTAGCTTATGCTGCATTTGGTGCAGGTATGAACTCACAGATGTCGTAAAGGACGTATATGCTGACGCAAACTCAGCTAAGAGCATGGGCAGACTGCTACCAACCAACGCAGTTGAGTACGCAAACAAGCGGCGACAGAGCTCAGATCAAAGTAAAGGCTATCAAAAACCCAGCCGTTAGCAACGTGGTTTATTTTGCTGATGGCGCGAGGATCATCTCAGTAGCATTTGCAAAAACTGCACCTTTTGATATCAAAGTGATAAAAGAGGGCAAAAACGGCAAATGGAACGAGGTAGAAACAACGGTTTTTGTTCAAAAAGATGGCTTTAGCACCGATGTAAATGCGATGTTTGCAAAAAGCTGATAAGATGTATAAAGAGAGCTGTAGCGTTTGCCATGCGTTGCCCTCAAACTACGCACTTTAATGCAGACCAGTGGCCGTCACTTCTAAAATCAATGATCGGCAGAACCGCAATAGAGAAAAAGACGAGTGGCTGGTTATCGAGTACCTACAAAAACACTCATCTGACGTAAATGTGAGGCAAATAAGGAGAAAAATGAACGAGAACAGACGAGATTTTCTAGGTGCAACAGCGCTTGCAGCTTCACCTTTGCTTTCAGGCGTAACAGCTTCAAATTGTTTGCTGATGAGGTTAAAAAGGCGTTGTAAAAATGGCTGAAACTCTTACAGCTGCTCACTGGGGCATGCTAAAAGTGACAACCAAAAACAGCATCGCTGTAAAGTCAGAGCCTATCCAAAAGACAAGTGAAAAGGTACAACCCACTTCAACACTACACACCAGATATGATCTATAAAAAGTCGTATCAAACACACAATGGTAAGAAAAGCTACTTGCAAAAACCCAGATAGCCCAAAAACCAGAGCTTCGTGGCATTGATGAGTGGGTCGAGGGTGCCTTACGAAGAGGCGATCAAGCTAGTTGCTAAAGAGCTTAAAAACAAGAGCGCAAAAAGGCTTACAAAGCGTTTTTGCGAGCAGTTACGGCTGGAAATCAAAGCGGCAATGTGCATAACTCGAAAGTTTACTTCATAGATTTATGAACCTTAGTGGCGGCTTTGTTGGCTCGCTAGGTGACTACTCAGCGGGCGCTAGCCAGATCATCATACCTCACGTTGTAGGTAGTATCGAGGTCTATGAGCAGCAAACTAGCTGGCCAGTCGTGCTGAAAACTCGAAAAGTCGTAGTCATCTGGGGCGCAAACCCACTTGCGACACTTCGCATAACTGGACGGCGACTGATGAGCAAGGCTTTCAAATACTTTGAAGAGCTAAAAACAAAAAGATATCAAAGTGATCGTGATCGATCCTATCAGATCTGAAACAGCACAATACTTTGACAAAGCTCAGTGGATTGCTCCAGTGCCAAACACCGACACAGCGATGATGCTGGGCATGATGCACTACCTATATGAGAGCGGAAAGTATGATAGGGAATTTCGTCGAGACCTACACAACTGGCTTTGATAAATTCCTCCCATATCTACTTGGCAAAAGCAGACAACACTCCTAAAAAGTTAGAGTGGGCGAGCAAAATTGTGGTATCGACAAAGATGCTTTTAAAAAGAGCTAGCTGATACGTTTGTAAGCAACCGCACAATGCTAATGAGTGGCTGGGGCATGCAGCGCGCTCACCACGGCGAGCAACCACACTGGGCGATGGTAACGCTAGCTGCGATGATCGGTCAGATAGGCCTACCGGTGGAGCTTTGGCTTAGCTACCACTACTCAAAATGGCGGCGCACCACATGCAAAAGGCGCAGTCATAGGCGGCGTAAATAGCGCAAGTGTGGGTAATTTAACGAAAAAGGCGGGTTTATCGCGCACTGATACGAGCGAGTTTGACAAACACGGTCGCTTTGTCGCAAAAAGCAGCCGCAGTAGCAGGCACAGGTCAAAAGCTGGCTACAAAAAGCAACCAACTACGCTTTTTCCAGTAGCTCGTATCGCTGATGCGTTGCTTCACCACGGCAAAGTGATCGATCACGACGGCAAAAAGATCACCTGCAGACATCGACTTTATCTACTGGGTCGGCGGCAACCCGCTTGTGCATCACCAAGATACTAATACAAATTTAAAAGCGTGGAAAGCCAAGAACGGTTTGTCGTTCACGAAAGCTTACTGGACACCGACAGCAAAAATGGCTGATATCGTCTTTCCAGTCACCACAGGTAGAGAGAAACGACATCACGATGACGGGGACTACTCAAACATGAACATCGTACCAATGAAGCAAGTCGTTGAAAAATACCGCGAGGCAAAAGATGACTATCAAATCTTTTCACTGACCTTTGCAAGGAAACATGCTGAGGTAGTCATAGCCTACTACAGATAACGGCAAAGACAGATTTGACTGGATCAGAAAGGTACATGACGCAGCCTACGCTCAAGTAAAGGCGGTCCCTGAGCTTGCAAGCGACATGAAAGCCATTTGAAGAGTTTTGGAATGAAAACAAACCAGTCACATTTGCCTCATCTCAAGATAGTGATAGTTGGGTAAGACTTGGTGAGTTTAGAGAAGATCACAGTACTAAACGCTCTTGGAACGCCTAGCGGTCTTATCGAAATTTACTCAGATACGATCGAGAAAATGGGCTATGATGACTGCAAGGCGCACCCAACTTGGTTTGAGCCGATCGAGTGGCTAGGCATGAAAGATAAACCTGCAAAATACCACATGATAAGCGCTCACCCAACTGACCGCTTGCACTCACAGCTAAGCCAAACTTCACTTCGTGAGAAGTGCGCTATCGCTAACCGCGAGCCAGTGTGGATAAACGAAAATGACGCAAAAGAGCTTGGCGTAAAAAGCAGGGCGATTTGGTGTGTGTATTTAACGCTCGTGGCGAGGTACTAGCGGGTGCTTATGTCACCAAAAACATCAAAGAGGGCGTTGTAAAACTAGCTGAGGGCGCTTGGTATGACGGCTTTGATAGTGGTATCTGCAAAAACGGCTCTGCAAACGTGCTAACCATAGATATCCCAACAAGTAAGCTAGACAAACGGCAATATCAGCACACAGCTCTTGTAAATATCAGAAAATATCAAGGCGATGAAGCACCAAAAACTTACAGCGTTTTCTGAGCCAAAGTACTAAATAATTTCAAAGCAGGGGAGTGATCTCCTGCTTAAATTATCTTTGCTTATAAAAATATCTTTTAACTACTTTTTCAAATTTATCTATTCATTTTTCGTAAATTTATAGAAAAATTTGAATAATTTTTATTAATTTATATTATTTATTTGTAATTTAAATTTTCTTAAATCACCTAAAAATAGGGCATTTACTTAGTAAAAATAAATTTATTGTTGCTTAAATGTAATTTATATTTTCAAGTTATATTTAATTATTAAAGTAATAAAATCCACTTCGTTTTTGGAGAAACAGCCAATATAACGTATCTTGTAATGCAAAGGAATGAAAAATGAATAATCTAAGTATAAAAATAAAGATCCTACTAATTGTAATTTTTAAGTCTTATTTGTTTAAGTGCAACAAGTATTTATATTTTAAATGGTGTTTTTAAGACTAGAAGCCAAGCTGTGATCAAAGCCTTAATACAGCTGAAGATATCATAAAACAAAGTGGATATCCATGAACTTCAAAAAGAGCGCGGTTATAGCGCAGGCTTTATAGCTAATGGCAAAGATGCTGATAAAATTTAAAAGAGCAAAGAGCTAAAGTTGATGGCGTTTTGTCTAAACTTTCTAACAAAGATGAACTCTCACGTGAGCTTAATAGCATAAAGAGCAAAAAGTAGATAGAAAGAAAGTTTTTGCTCTCATAGCTCCTACACTTCACGATATGATCGAAAATACACTTATATTTGAAAATTCCCTCGCAAAGCAGTTCTGAGCCTGATATGAAAGATAACTTGGCTAGAATGTACAGCATCTCAAAGATAAAAGAGTATTTTTGGTATCACAAGAGCGGTGCTAAATGCTGCATTTATAAAACATAACATCGATAAAAATACATACGTACATGTGGTTTCGTTTAACGCAAATATCAAAAATCTCTTAAATGACTACGTGAAATTGACGCGAGGCACATACGCAGATAGCTTGCAAAAAGAGATCTTGCAAAGTGATGAGTTTAAAAAGATAGATGATATCATCAAAGTGCTATCGCTACTCCAGATGAGACAGCTAGCAAGATCGAAGCAGCTAGATTGGTTTCAAAGCATCACAAAATTTGATCGATAACTTTAGAAACTATAGAGCTTTACTTGTTAAATGATATGAAAGATAAAGCTTTGCAAGATATGAGCGAAGCTGGCAATTTAGCTGTTTCTATGGTTATTTTACTTGTCTGTTTTATACTATTGCTTGTTTTTGGTTTCATTTTTGTTGGTAAAAATATCATCTCAGGCATCGATAGCGTAAAAGGCGGGCTAGCGAGTTTTTCTTATATCTAAAACAACAAGACAAATTCTGCCAAAACTTCTAAGCTTTAAAAAGGCAAAGATGAAATTTGCATCATGTCATCGCTTATAAATGAAAATATAGAGGTTATTCAGACGGCAAAAGAGCACGAGAACACCTTCATCCAAAAAGCAAACACCTTTGTAAATGAGATAAAAGATGGCAACTATGAAGCAAGCTTAGAAGCTGATACTAATAACCCAGCTTTAAAATCAACTAAAAAGCACATTTAAAGATCTACAACTTGCTCTTAAAAATGCAATCTCAAGTAATGGTAAAGATGTACTTGATCTACTAAACACTTATAAAAACCAAGACTTTACAAAAAGACTTGATGATGATGGTAAGATAGCAAGTGGTATAAACTCTCTTGGCATTGAAATCTCTAAAATGCTAAATGACAATCTAAACCAAGCACAAGTACTTGAAGAAAAAGCTAAACTTCTAGCTGAATCAGTATCAAAAGTAGCAAGCTCAGCAAACACTCAAGCAAATAGCTTACAAGAAAGTGCAGCAACAGTTGAGCAAATGTCTAGCTCAATGAATGCCATCTCAAAAAGACAGCTGATGTTATAAGACAATCAGATGAAATTAAAAACATCATAACTATCATTAGAGATATAGCAGATCAAACAAACCTTCTAGCTCTTAATGCTGCAATTGAAGCAGCAAGAGCTGAAGAACACGGACGTGGCTTTGCAGTCGTGGCTGATGAAGTAAGAAAAACTAGCTGAAAGAACTCAAAAAAATCTCTAGGGTGAAATAGAAGCTAATACAAATGTATTAGCTCAATCAATAAATGAGATGAGTGAATCAATCAAAGAGCAAAGTGAAGGCATAAAACATGATCAATCAATCAGTTGCTCAAATGAGATCACCTAACAAAAGAGAATGTGGTGATTGCAAACCAAGCAAATGAAGTCACATCAAGTAGATGAGATGGCTAAAGCCATAGTTGAAGAGGTTAGGAAAGAGAAATTCTAGCTATCCAAAGGGGGACAAGGGGACTTGAATTACAGGCCGTCCCCTTATCAATCCCTAATCCCCTCGCACGTTAGAAGTGGCATGCCTCAGTGCTTTGCACTGCATGCGAATTCAAAACTCTAGCAAGTTTCGATTTTGACGATGTGATATACGCGCGCTCACAATTCTGTGGAATTTAGAGATATTTATTATTTTATATATAAATTATATGTATTTTTATTTGTGGAAATATTACAAAATTTCAAGTCTTGCGCTGATGTCAGCAACGCCTTTTGAGTACATTGCAGAAGTTACTATCGCATCGGTATTTGCATAATCTTTTGCGTTTGCCAAATTTACGCCGCCAGCTGCTAGTATCATAGTATTTGGTGAAAATTTTCATCTCTTAAAGCTAGCACGTTTTGATAAGCTCTGGGCTAAGTATCACACTGCACGACGTCGCATTTTTGCTTTCAAAAAGCTTGCCTGCTTCGTCTAAATTTTTCAGCCTCTACACAGATCTTTCGCTCGACCATTTTTGGCTTTAAATTCTGGCAAATGTGATATAGGTCATCAAAAGCTAGCGTAGGCTTTTATGTGGTTTTTAAAGAAAAGAACAGCTGTCGCTAAGTCCAAGTCTGTGCATGCCACCACCACCTTCAAGCACGGCTTTTTACACAAAATCCCTACTTTTGCAAATGGGAAGCTCTTTCTGGTTGCCAAGACTTCGCATTTTTCATTGACGCTTTTGCAGCTTTTGACATTTTATTTGTGTGGGTTGCGATGGCGCTAGCACATTCTAGTGCGACTTGGGCCAGTTTCCAAGCCTTATGCACATCTTCGTAGCTACCATAAATTTTTATGATCACATCGCCAGCCTTACAAATTTGAGAGTTTTTGACAAAGAAATTTCGCTCTCGCAGCCAAGTAGCCTTGCTATGCTTGCTGCCACATCTACGCAGCTAACGCAAATTCATCACGCGAGTAAATTTCAAGCGAGGGCTTTTTATCGATATCTTGAAGCGACGTTGTGAGGTCAAAAGTAGGGTGGGTCCTCGTTTATGTAGTCTAAAATTCAGCGTCGCTTAGTCTCATTTTATGCCTTTTTTGAAGCGGTTTTTGCTTTTTACGATCATCTTTTTAAAGATGCCGTTGTCGTAAAGTCCAGCGTGGTAAAGCGCAAAAGCATGTAAATGCGATGCCAGAAACTACGTGGGATGTCAACAGATCTATTTTTCATAAAAAGTGCGCTTAGACAAACAGATGCCAAAGTGACGCTCATGCCGACCTTTGCTACTTGTCTATGGGTGTTTAGGTCTAGTAGTTTGCCGCTTATCTTTATATCTTTTCCCCGATTACTGCTCCCTTTAGTTTTTGCTCCAGCAGCTTGTGTTTTTGATGCCTAGACTCTCTGGGTCACATTCTGGATTTTTACCAGCTTTTCTTTGTGCTTCGTAGTCTTTTTATCGCTATTATCACCACTTTTGATAGTAAGAAAATGGCGATGATATTTATCGTAGCCATAGCTGCCATCGTGATATCAGCGATGTTCCAAGCGAGTTTTGAGTTCATCTGAGCGCCTATGAATATCATAATCACTGCTGTGATCTTAAAATGCTAGAGTTAAATTACGCTTTTTGTTATGAAATATTTTGACTGCGTGCGTAGTAGTAGTTGCCGATGAGCGAAGTGATGGCAAATAGCACTACTGCAAGGGTTGTAAAGTGTAGTCCAAAGTCGCCAAAATACTCTTTCATCGCTGCTTGAACAAGAGGTGGGGCGGTTAGTACTTCGCCACTTACGCCAGTTTGTTTTTGTAAGATATGCCTGAGAAAAAGCACGATCATACCGAGAGGCGACGCATATCGTCATATCGATAAAAAGCAGCCATTGCTTGCACTAGCCCTTTGTTTGACTGGGTGGCTTGTGTGCGCCGCAGCCCGCTGCATTTGGCGCTGAGCCCATGCCAGCCTCGTTTGAGAAAAAGTCCTCTTTTATGCCTATTACGATCACGCTTCCAGCAAAACCGCCAAATATCGCCTTAAAAATCAAAGGCGCTTTCTATGATCATCTTGATGACGGCTGGAATTCTTTTGAAATTTAAAACGATCGCGATGATAGCTAGCCAAGATGTAAGTAAGCGCCATGAAAGGCACGATATATGAGCTAACTTTGCCGATGATGTGGCTCTTGCTAAAAACATCACAGCCGTAAATGCTGTAAGTATAAGTCCGATGCCAATAGGCAAGCCACTTTGCGCAAAGGTGATATTGCTGCCTGCTTTGTCGTAGTAAATTTCAAAAGCAGAGGTCATGGTGTAGCTTTGAAGTCCGTTAAAGCCATAAGCATAGGTGATGATAAGAGATGATGGCAAACAAAGAGCAAGCCACTTTATGCCAAGCCCATTTTGATGTAGTAAAAGCCGGTCCGCCTTTAAAGCCAAAGACATCTTTAGTCTTATAAATTGAGCCAAAGTGCTCTCGATAAAGGCTGAAGCTGAGCCTAAAAACGCCATCAAACACATCCAAAAAAGTGCTCCTGGACCACCTGCGACGATGGCAGCTGAAATTCCAGCGATGTTGCCGATGCCAACGCGCGAAGCAGTCGAGATCATCAGCGCTTGAAACGGCGTTAGATGGTGCTGTTATGCTTATCCTTTTTCTCTACCAGAACTCTGCAAGCTTCAAAAAACATCCTAAACTGCACAAAACGGGTAAGGTAGCTAAAGTAAATTCCTGAAGCTACAAGGATGATAACCAAAAAATATCCATATAAAAAGTCGTTGGCTACATCCATTTTGCCGTTTAAAAAGTTTAAGAAAATTCTCAAAACACCATCTATCCTTTCAAATTATTTTGACTTGATCTTCACGCCCTTCATTGAGTTGAGCAGAAGCCAGATCGTCGTGCCATTGTGAAGCATAGCAGTTGCTATTGGATTTAGCATGCCAAGCGTTGCGGCACTTAGTATGGCTGTATTTACGCCAACGGTTGAGCGGAAATTTGAGCTAATTAACTTCATAGTTTTATTAGCAAGCTCTTTTGCAAGCACTACGCTCATGATGTCATCTTTTAAAAAGGCTTATATCAGCTGTTGCTTTAGCGATATCAGCACCTTTGTGCATGCTGATGCCAACATTTGCTTTTTGTTAAAGCTTGGCGCGTCATTTATACCATCTCCGACAAAGGCGACCTTTTTGCCCTCACTCTTTAGCTCTTCGATGATCGCTGCTTTATCAGTTGGCAAGCACTCAGCATAGACCCTATCAAGCTCCAGCTCGCGCGCTACCTCTTCAGCCTTGCTCTTTGTATGTCGCCACTTAGCATAACTATCTCTTTACGCCAAGATTTCGTAGTTTCACCACCATATCTTTAGCGTTTGCTCTCATATAATCTTTCATAGCGATCACGCCAACAAGCTCTTTATCGTATCCCTACGTAAAGCAGGGGTTAAACCGCTTTGTAAAGCCTTGTTATGAGCGCTTCCATGAGCTTTAAAAGCTTATCATCTCATCATCTTCTAGAAAGTGCCTACTGCCGATAACGACCTCTTTGCCGTGCATCGCTAGTTTTACGCCGTGAGCCACGATAAATCCAACCTCGTCGTGGTGGATATGACTAAATCCACGCTTGTTTGCAGCCTCGACTATCGCTTCAGCTACTGGGTGGAAGTAGTGCTCCTCGGCACTTGCAGTTAAAGTTAAGATATCAGCCTCCTGAAAATCCATCTTTTAAAAAGGTAAATTTTCAAACCACACTTAGGCGTCCGTGAGTTAGAGTGCCGGTTTTGTCAAAGACAAAGGTATCAACCGGAGCTTAGAGCCTCGATCGCCTTTGCGCCTTTTATGAGGATGCCGTTTCTGCCAGCTTTTGAGATGCTTGACTTAAACGCAACTGGCGTAGCAAGCTTAAGCGCGCAAGAGTAGTCAGCTGGAAGCACGCTTGCAACGCTGTTCACTATTTTTATTTATAACATACGAAAGCCCAGCAAGAGTGTGCACTGGCACTGGCTTATCAGCTAGTTTTTGAGCTTTTACGCCGATGGCTGATTTTTCATTAAGTGAAGTTTGGATGTACTCTTTGATCCTTGCGGTTGCGGTGTCGCTACCTACGTTTTCAGCCCAAATTTTGATCCTGCCCTCATCGACAACAGTGCCACTGCATGACGCGATCACCTCTGGCTTTTGCCACGGGTTCTGCCTCTCCGGTCATTGAGACTTGATTGACATCAGCATTACCCTCGACGATGTAGCCATCAACGCCTATCGTCTCGCCAGCTCCGACTACTACGATGTCGCCTTTTTTTAAATTTTCGGTTTTTACCTTTTCAAGCGTCTTTTCACCGTTTAAATTTCGCTCGACCCAGACCTCTTCGATGTTTGGTTTGGCTAGCTCTTTGATGAGATCATCGCTTCTGTGGCTAGCACTTTCTTCCATGTATTCGCCGATATTTATCATCAAATTGTGCTGTTGCAGCCAAATGATCGCCCATTGCAAGGCTTGTGCCAATAGCAGTTGCTTCAAACGCACTTTTGAGGTGATGCCCTCATGCCTTAGCCTCTTTGCGCCTTCTATTACACTGGGACTGTGGCGTAAGAGTCACGGCTGATTTTAGAGTTTTGTCACTCATAAATGGCGTTACGCCAAAGTGCAGCAGCATGTAGATATTTGCTTTGCTAGGCAGGCTCTCATCTTTTGGCTTGAGTTGGAAAAATCATAGCTTTTTATGAAAATCTAAAATTTTCTCTCATAGCTCTGTATCAAACTCCCAACGACGATGCTTTTTGCGTATTTATTTACACGCACGCTTTTTTTGCATCGGTTCGCTCTGAGATCGCAGCCTCGATGGCGCTGACATCGCTTCTAGCGTTTAGGGCTCTCGCAAATAAAACCTCGCTCTATTTTTGCTCTTGTGAGCTAGAGTGACCTTATTTTTTTGTGAGTCAAGTTCTGCTTTGACATCTTCAAAACGCTCTTTTAGTTCTTCTATGCCAGCGTTTATTAGCTCGCCACCTTTGATGATCGCTTTAAATACGCACTCTTGTGCTTTTTGGATTAGTTAGCACATAAGCTGCTATGCCGCCTAAAGAGTGAGCCTTTTACAAAGCCAGCTGCGTTAAGAGTACCGGTACAAATGGTACTTGCAGGCTGCATTATTTATCGCATTATCAACCGCACTTTGGCTGAGTTGCTGCTGCGTCATTTGCTGCTATTTCGTTTGCGTTTTCTTCATTGATATAAGGTTATTCATTAGTTTACTCTAATTTTTGATTAGTTCTTCAGCTCATCAAAGACCGCCGATGCCAGCTGCTGTGAGCTGCTGCGTTTAGATATGTGCTATCAACTTCGAAGCGTGAATGCCAACAGCACCTACAAAACCGCCAGTTACTGCGTATTTTGCTATCTTTTTAGCGACGTCTTTTTAGTTGCTCTGTTGTTTAGATAGTCGCTAAAGCCAAGCGCAGCCGCACCCATGCTCAGCGATCATAGGCTCCACTGATGAAGTGATCAAATGGAAGCCTTGTATTTGAAAGTGTAAAAGACTATTTTCTTGCATTCTCTATCCTTAAGCTATATCGTTTTGGTGGATAGCTTTTTGGAGCTGCTGAGCTTTTTAGCGCGTGGTTTTCTTGTTTTTGACCACTTTTTCAGCCTCTTTTTCTACTTTTAACGCCACGTTTTTGCTTTTTCTCTTCTTTAACCATGAAGTCTTTTGCGTCTTTTTGCGACGTTTTTGCCTGAAAGATCTTTTTGCAGCCTCTTTGCCTTTATCTAAGCCATCTTGTGCGCACTCTTTGATCTTATCTCTCTACTCAAGCAACTACTGCTAAACCGCCTACTGCTAAACCTGCTAAAAATGGTAATGCCATTTTAAATCCTTTCTTTGTTTGATTTTGTAAATTATTCATCTTCTTCATCCTTATTTAATTTTTGCTAACTACTGAAATGCCTAATGCCGCAAGCGCCCGCTCACAAAAACGAGAATGGGTTGTTTGTGATCTTTTGCCAACTCGCTTTTATCAGCCTCTACCACTTGCGATATTTTTGCAAGCTTTTTAGTTATCATTAAAGTCATTTTTGATAGCTTTCTAAAATGTTTGTTATGCCATTTTGCTCAAATGTACTCAGCTGAAATTCTATAAATTGTAGCTCATGCTCCAGCTCCACTATAATATTCTTTTTAAGCAGTGCTTTAAGAGGTGATGTATTCGTTATTTGAAGTAGCCCAAAGTCTAAAATAGATCTTTTAGCTCTTCATCTATCTAAGCTTTCACAAATACTTTCATACATTTTGTTTGGCTCATTTCTAGTTTAGTGCCCTCTATCAGCGCATCTTCTTTATTTTTGCTGGCAAAAGATGGCTTCATTTTCGCAAACAAGCTCATACTCGTGCGCACTGCAATTTCTCTATCAAGATGATCATCTCGCTTGCGATTCTGATCAAATACTTCGCCAAATGAAGCTAGGCTTTCATACCGCTAAGGCATGCGTTTTTCGCTCGTATAAGAGGCGTTTAAAAAGTTCGTTAAGCATATTTTACTTCTCTTGCTACTTCATTTACTTTAGCTGAAATTTCCTTCTAAATTTGCTTAAGAGATTCCTCCCAGAGAGTTTTTAGGGGAAAAACTGGTCAGTATTCGGATCGTTACAGGGCCGATTATCTTGTTAAATTAACATTTTTATACCATTTATCTGAGCGATCATCTCATCTAAACTGGCTAAATTACGCTGCTGCTTGAGCTCTTTGATCTTTGGGCTAACCCTTACTCTTAGTCTGCTACCATTTATGTGAGCTATCATCGAAAAATAGCTTGCAACTTGTGCTAAGTTTGTGTTTTTATATCCATTTTCATCCTGTCTGCGTATTATCTAACCTGCAACAAACAAATCTAGATGTGTCTTTCATTATCAAAAGTAAAATGAAATGATAATTAACCCATTTTTGCTTGGCAATCACGTCCATTCCATAAGTATCATCTTGTGAGACTCTGCACAGTGACCCTTTGGCTACAAAATCGATCTTGTCTTTGCTCTATCATTTCATCTTCAAAATCAACCACCTTTCCACTGCATTCGCAGATCAGATGATCGTGAGAGGATAAAATTAGCTCTGATTTTAACATTTCTGTTTTGTTCAAAACTATTTGCCAAATGGTTGCTCTTCAAAGATTAAAAAGGTATATATGAAGTCAGTTTGAAAGTTTCATTTTGTAAGTTCATAAATTGCGCCATTCTTGAGCATAGATGCGACTCTGCTAGCAAAAGCTATCTGCTCTTTATCTCAGAGCCTTTTTGACCAAAAGCTTTTAAAAACTCGTTAAATGCTTGTAAAATAGTTCAAAGTCTTCCACAAAATCCCTATCAAATTGATAATGAATGTAAAGATTTTACAACTTTTCTACTAAAAATGCATAGGTATTACACTTTAAGTAGAAGTATTTTCATGCTTCTTTTGGTATAGTTTCGCATTTTTAAATCAGAATTAAGGAACGAAATGACACGACGAGCTAGAATTAGACGCCGTTTTGTTAGAGGTTTTGGAAAAATAGAGGCAGCGTGACTCGATGGACGATGAAGAGCTTTACGAGCTTATCGAGCAAGTCGCGCAATATACTGACGGCGACTACGAAGAGGCGTTTGAATATATGACTCATTTTCTCCGATCCCTAAAAACGCTTTGTATCACTATTTATGGTATTGTAGCAAAAGTGCTGACATAATCTTGCTAATTTATAAACCACTCAAAAATCTTTAAAACGCCAAAGAGCTTGACTCTTCTAAAAGAGCCAGATATGAGGTTAGCTATAAAGTATTTTGAGATTATCTCTTTAAAATTTGATTGTATATTACAGCTTTTGGGCTGTTGTTGTAGATATCTTCAATTCATACATTCTATCGTAGTAGTCGTTTGTATCTTGCGCAGTTTATCTTAAGTCTTGCTGCCATCTAAGCTGCTGCCAACAAAGCTCCACTAGTCTTGCCACGCCCTCGACAATCGCTGAAATCAGGCAAATCTGCTAGCTGTTGCCACTTCGTTACTAACGCCGCTAGTCGCTGCTGCTTTTCAGGGCTGATCTGCATCTTTTGCGTTAAATCAAAGCTTGCGTAGGCTGAGTTTTTAAACAAGATGATCATATCAGCCGAGCATATCCCCAGCTGAAGTCCGATGCCGCTAGGTGTATTTACAAAAATGGAGTCGACCACTCGCCATCGTCGTTTTTAGCGATAAATACGCCCTTTGCCTTTTGAGCCAGTGATGATCGCGCCTGCCTTTGTTACGTCTGGGATGATAGCGATGGCTTTTTGAGTACTCGTACTTGGTGTTTGGTTTTAATTTGCAGTACCAAAAGCGTTTTAAAATTGTTTATCGCGTTTTTGAGTTTTTGATGGATCGTCAGCGTTTAAATTAACGCACAAAACGAGCCGATCAAAAACAGAGCAGTTAAGATTTTTCATCGTCACTCTTATTTAAAAGTCTTTGCCATAGCTAAAATAAACTATTATTTAAGACTTATTAATGAGACTTTTATGAGATTTCATTATAAAACGCCCATCTTGGGATATACTTTACACTTTTGTCGAATACGTCGGTATCGCATCAGCTGCGCCTAGTGGCTTTTTGTTTGCAGTAAAAGAGTGGACTGGCTGCCTGTCTACTTTACCGCATTGGAGGCGGTATCGTGCGTGATATGCTCGTTGGCAGGGCAGTTCATTTCATCTCGCCAGTAAGTCGTCATCTTTTATGCTTGTCGCATCTAGGATCACGACATATAAAAGAGATGGTCGGAGAAGAAATTGTCTTTATCTTGCCGATGCGATCGACGTTATGCTTTTCTATCGTCGGTGCGATGGTTTGCCATCGAGTACTAGTTACGTCATCTTTTGGCGTCGATGATCGCCTTTAACGGCGTTGGCGGCGGTATCTTAAGAGATATCTTGCTAATGACGTCTGTGGTTTTACGCACCGACTTCGCTGCACGATAGCTGCGGCGTGGGGCTCTGCCTTTACTTTATCCTCTCTCATCTAGGCCTTACTAACATATTTTTACTAGTCTCAGCTAGCTGCTGGTATCACTGTCCAGGATGTTTGCACTTTTATGAGGCTGGAAGCTGCCTGATCTATGAAATTGAGCGAGTTTTTGATATCTGGCCAATGAAAACCACTACAATCGATGTTGATATCGGCAAAAAGGCGACTTTACACAAATGTAGCGTTACTACCTCTTTGGTGCCCTGCCTGGTAAAACTACTTTTTAAAACTACTTAAACATGCAGACTTTTAGTCCTGTGCAAGGGTCGTGGAGATCGGCGCAAACTCGATATGTTGGCTGATTCTCGCGCGTTATCTTACGCTGGGCGAAAATTTTGTCAATGTTAGGAGTTTATCATCATCGAGACCTCACTTGAATTTCTACGCAAAACAGCTTGAGACGTTTACGAAAATCGCTCTGGTGACGAGGGTTAGAAGTGGACTATGGTGAAAAGCTCCAGACGAGTGCTCGTTTGATTGAAATGTCACATCAACGAGCTGCTTTGTAGCGTCGCAGGCGTGTGAGTAGTTCGAGCAAAATATGCTTCTGTGGATAGATCTGGGCACCACCGGCAGGCAGATCAATTTACGCCCTTGCAGTTAGGCCTGGCGCAAAAGCGGCGAGATATCCAATCTAGTCTAACGGTCAGACTCTGCTTTCTAAGCACTGTGGCTAAAAAGGTGAGATACTAAGCTGACTGCGGCGAATGTGAATCAAAATGAATTCGCCTAAGAGTTTTACAGACCATCAAGTCTCTTTGTTTGAATTTTCAAAGCCTTGCGCCATATTTTAGCTCAGGTCTCAACTTATGGCTTGCGTTTAAGCAGGTAAAAGAGGTTTTCTCGGCTGTTGGCTTTTTGACGCTTCATGGTAAAAACAAATGATGCTTTAGCTTTGCGACTTTTGGCGGATGGATGGTACTCTTTGAGTGTTTGCGAAAAAGGCAGGCAAAGCCTATGAAAATGCCGCAAAAGCAGTAGTTTCTACTCTCGCCTGAGTTTTTAGGCGCGAGAAGTTTAAATTTATAGAGTAAAGGCTAGCCTAGCGATATCAGCGTAATCCGCGCCAAGCCTTTAAAAGCGTCACTTGAGCCATCTTTATTCATGGCTCTTTACCCAGCGCTTACTTCAGCACATCTGCTCTTTTGCTCGCTCGTCGATGAAGGCATAGCAGCGTCTTTTTCATGCAGAAGTGGTGAGGCAGCGCGCTCTGATGCAGCCGGTGAGTCTGCACTGCTAGGTGCTCTTTAAATTTATAAGCTCGCAGCGTTTGAGCTTCCGCATGCCGCGAGCAGTGCTTTTAGATCGTTTCGCCAGATCGCGCCTTGCTAGCAGAGGCAGCGACGATACTAGGCTCGCACTGACGGACGAGTCGTCTTATAAATTTGCTGTTGATATCTTGCGTGCTAAAGGCTGCTACCGTGAACGGCTGAAAGATCGTTTAGATCGACTGACTGTCCTCATAGTATCTCGCTACCTCTTAGCTTGCTCTACCGCTATGGCGGCGTTGGTTTTCTATGCATCATCTCTCTCATGTACTCCTGTATACTATAGTCGACAAACTGCGGAGGAAAGATGGCTTGAAGAAGTTGAAAGAGCAGGTGGTATAATGGCGCTTTGATGATGTCATCATCGCGATATTTGTTTGTATTGCTAGTTATCAGGAGGCCGTGGCGCTGATGCTGGAGTTCAGACGAGCCAAAAGAGGCAAATATGGCGCTAAACACCAGCCCAGGCTCAAAACTCAACGCACCCGCTCAAAACTAAAGCAAAAACGCGGTGGCAAATGACTATTCGAACATGGGACCGACGTGCACTAATCCACTTTCGATCAGTTTGTCGTACCGTACTGCAGGTGAGAAATGGCTCGAGAGTTTCTTGAAACGAGCAGCGTAGAGCTTCAAGGCGATTGAGCTCACTAACTGCTGAGCTTGATAAGAAAAGGCGTCACTTTAAGAGATATCATCGCTGAGAACGCTCTTCTAAAACTTACGACGAATAGTGAGTACTGCAAAAGGCGAGGATGAGGCTAAAAGACCGGATCGTCCGTATGACTAAATGAAGCAAATGATGGCTGCATCAAAACATAGTTTTACTGATTTTGCGCGCGGTGTAGGCGTCGATATCGTTGATGGATAGGATTTCGACCAAGGCTCGTCACGGCGAGCTTTTAAGAGATAGTCGACGATGAGATCGCGCTAGCCAAAATGATGTGACTTTGGCTGGATTTTGGGCGTCCAAAGGCAGCGGGCTAGGCCCTTGGTGGGCATCAGCAAAGAGTGGCTGGACATTATGCTCAGCAAAGATACAAGAAAACGCACCAAAGATAAATTGGCCCAAGAGTATACAAATTTTTAATATCAAAGAAGCAAGCCTTAGCATAACTCACGACGGCGGATCAGCTGTAGCTGCAGTGATGATCGTGAAATTGATCTGTTTTAGACACTTTAGCATAATATAGATAAAAATGACGTACTGTATGCTGTGAGCTACTAAATATAAATTTGAGGTTAATGGAGGAGCTAGTGATATAGTAAGATGCATACAAAGTCGATGACGAACAGTGGGGTTTTAGGCTTTTACAAAAATATATAGTTTATGCTTTACGCTTTGAAGAGACAAAGGTTAGCTTTTCTTATTTATGATAACAATAGATGGTATCCATTTACGATTCTAAATATTTTGAAATTTTAGATAACTTTGCGCCAAGTTCTTGGAGGCTCTCAGAATAGTAGCCGAAACTATCGTTGCATACGAAGAAATGGCGTCTATCTTTGATAGTTACTATTTGATTTGGTAGATATAAACACCATTCATAGAAAATTTTTATGCAAAGAAAAAGAGAGATTGATAAAGAAGTTGTGCGAACAGACTTAAAAATGCATAGAATTAAAGCTAAAGGCTATAAATGACTTTCAAGCGCCGGCAAAATATCTAATCTTACAAACTTTGAAAATGAACTAGTTAAAATAAATATAAGTATTACAATAAAACAAGATATGAGTATTTAAAAATAGTGGTCAAAGCCGGTGTTATATAGCTAGATGACGGCAAATTTGAAGCTATGACAAGTATTGATAGGCTAAATTTTTGTTCTTAAAGAGTAGCGCTAGAATTATAGAGACGACATAATCTAAAGGATACACTTGAGCAAAATTGCAAAGCTGGCGTTGATGATAGGCTGTGCCACATTGTAGAATGTCTTTGGATGAAAGTAATGAATGAGTATTTGAGACCAAATGCTTCATGAGATAGTTCAGAAATATAAAAGATATGCAAAATGAGTGAATTGCACATATGATCATTATTCAGGCATAATAAATTACGGAGCATATGTTTAGCGCTGATTTATTTTTGAAAGGTGATGACAAAAATAGATAATGACTGGACCAAGACAAAGCAATAGTGAAATAATTATGGCACCGAGTGTTATAAACCATCGAATTTTGAACATTATGTTGATGGTTGTTTAAAAAGAAGAGAAATATATCTGAGCTGTTTACCACATTGTGCAAAATCAATTTTCGATGGGTTTAGAAAAATCTTTTAACGACTATCAGACCCAAGCATTAAAGCTACCGGAGTAGATACTGCCAGATGTGACGTCGTCGTCCGCATTGCCACAACGCGAGCAGGTAAGTGCAGAACTAGGGCGTCATTGCGAAAAATGCCACCTAAGAGTATAACAATCCACTGCTGTAAGATTTGTCCAAGTGATAGAACAGTGGTTGTTGGAGTAAATTAAGTGTTTTTATAAGCTTATACGCCCCAAAATTATATCAGCTCGTTTGTAGAGGATAAGGTAAAATATTTTTAAAAACCTGCTTTATTCATAATTTAAACTATCTCTACATCCACTCAAGCACTTGCGTGATATCTTTGGCGTAAAAGCACTTTAGACCTTGCGTCAAGGTTTGTTTTGGATACGATGGCGTTTTTAAACTTCGTCGTTTTGCTCTCTTTAGTCGCTGATCGAGATTGCGCCTCTTGATCTCGCCGTTTAGGCTTAGCTCCCGTGATGAAGACGCTGTCCTGCTGATGGGGCGGTTTTTCGAAGCTGCTGATTATCGCTGCGATGACGGCCAGATCGGCCAGCAGTCTCACTTATCTTAACGCCACCCGGAAACGTTTATAAAGACGTCGTAGTGCCCAAGGAATCTCAGCTTTCGCTCAAGTAGGGCTAGCAGCATATCTAGGCGGCTCTCTCAAAGCCAGTCGAGCTTTCGTTTTGGATAGGCGCTTTCACAAACAAGCGCCTGATTTTCGATACGAAGCGCTCGAACCCTCCACGATGATAGTGATCGCACCACCACTCATCGCCCCGCCGCGTGTGAAAAGGAATTTACCGAGATCTCGTTTGCGCTCGACAGCCCTTGCTGACTCATCTCAAATATACCAACCTCGCTCGTCGAGCCAAAGCGGCTTTTAAACCCACGTAAAATCCCTCTGCCTCTCACTCGCGTCGCCCTCGAAATAAGCACCACATCGACCATGTGCTCAAGCACTCTGGACCACGATCGAGCCCTCTTGGTTATGTGTCCGATACGAAAACGCAGATATTTTGGCTCTTTGCAAGTCTCATCAGCTCAAAGTGTGATCTCACGAACCTGCGTGATCGAGCCCGGAGCAGAGGTTATGTTTTGGCTGGCAAGCGTTTGAATGGAGTCAATGACTAGTACCTTATAGTCGCTCTTTTGCACTTCTAGCAGGATATCTTCAGGCAAATTTCAGTTAGCAGGTATAAATATCCACCGCACTTGTAGCCTATCAGCTCTCATTTTTATCTGGCTTTAGCTCTTCGCCGCTTACATAGAGCGTTTTGCCGTCTTTGTTTACAATTTGAGCCGATTTTAGAAGCAAGGTTGATTTGCAATTCCGGACTGCCGCCTATAAGCACAGCGAGCCTCGACCACGCCACCACCAAGAACAAGGTTCGCTTCGCTATCTTTTGGAAAGCAACTGTGAATTTGACTCAACTGTCTATGCTTATGGCTTTACTGGGTGTGCCACTGCTTTTTGCTATCTCTTTGCTTATCTCTTTATCTCTGCTGGCTGGGCTCGACAAAGCTATCCCAAGCCCACATTGTCAGGGCATTTCACCCAGCCACTTTGCCTGCTGATTTGACCACACGCTTGACACTCAAAAACTGGCTGCTTTTTGCCATAATATATCCTTTTTGTACTAACCACTATCACTCCAAATCCTGCTCCGATCATGTTCACATGATGTCAAACAGAGCTAAAAGTCTATTTGGTAAAAATGCTGAACGAGCTCTCATCTGCACTCCAAAGGCTAAAAGTAGGGCCAATTTTTAGTACTCAAACTGCGTAGAGCAGGATATAAAGGAGACAGAAAAATGGTTTGCTTTTGTCCCACGAATTTTCGATGATCGCGACTTTTGGTAAATGCAAGAAAATCAATCGCCAAAAGAGCAGCGAAAAGCAAATTCCTACTAAGAAATTTTACCCTACTCAAAGAAAATGAAGGTCCATCAGCTCGCGTCTAAAAACCCTGTCTGTTAAATTTAATGATACTCCATGTTTCTCACTGCAATGCCTATATAAAGGCATAGGTAGCTCAAGCTTCCTTGCCACGCCAAATAGCGCTCCCTTTGCAGTGCCCATCGGCTGTGATGGTGGCGCCATCATGCTGAGACGATCTCGTTAAATGCGCTTTGCCTGCGCGACGCCAGGTTGCGCTGCGTGCCATCAAGGATATGCGAGTATCTTGCGGTGAGGCGCTTTTTCGGTAGGCTTGGTTGCTGACGCTGATCTTATCAAGCTCTGGTTTGCTACCGCCCATCTGGTTTTGAAAGCCCGCCAGCCGTGTACTGCAGATGACGCGGTCAAGCTTTTGCAAGGGCAGAGCTGATCGTGTCGTAAGTCACAGCTGAAGGATCATGCCCTTGCTGGGTGGCGACCATTGGTACGACGTAGTCGGATCGACCATTGGCGTAGCTGCTCGATCTAGCTCCAGCTCTAAATGCTCGCTGGCGCCTAAAATGACGCTGTGCCGTATGTTTTATAATCGTCGCTAGCTTTGCGATGGTTGTCGTCTTGCCAGCGCCATTTACGCCAAGGATGAGATCGACAAGCCCGGCTTGTCAGGCTCCGATCACACGCTCCTTTCGTGCGCGTAGTAAAATAGCTAATCTCACAACGCGTACTTCCAGATCAGCTCTCTGCTTCACTTTGAAACATCTCTGTGGCGGCAGTCGCTCTGTATCCTCCCTACCGATCTCGCTATGCCACGTCAGCTTCTAGTGCATTTCTTTACTCTCAAGCTCTCTTTGTCGGTGATCTTTTTGACTTTTTGCCGAGCTTATCGTCTAGAGGTCTCAAAGCCTCTTTAAAAACTCAAGCATTATTTTATGGCCCCTATTTATGCCGTTTCGAGCATGGTCTTCAGCACAAGCATCGATGTAGCCTGAGCGTGGTCGCCATTTGCTTTAAAGTGCAGATGCTGGGAGTCCTCTGATGCTGCCCATCGCCTCTCAAATAAGAACCGCCAACCGGTGATGTCGTATGGATCTGGAGGTCTTTTGAGTACCCTCAATCCTCGTCTCCGTCTTTAAATCTTCACGAGACTGTGCAACAGATGTTTAGTCTGCTTTTAACTTTCCCGCTGGGTTCGTTTCAAAGGTGGTTCTCAGCCTTTGGTGGCAGGGGTGGGCAAAGTAGCGAAAAGCCGTAAAGTGTCGCTGCCATCTTTGCACGTCAAAGCTAGTTGCTTCTTTCTTTGTGGATTCCGCATAGTTGTGCCGTTAAGTAGTTTTGAGCTTGCCACTCTTTGCCCATGTCGCTTTGTGTGCTCGCCATCTCGTGTGAGCGTATCTTTGCCAATATATACCATCTTTGCTGGCATTTTCTTCAATTTTTACTTTGGCTACAGCTGGCCTGGTGTTTTGTCCTGCTCTTTGAAAAGCTTTTATTCGTCGCCGCACCCGATGCAAAAAGACAAAGTGATGTTATAATCTGCGCTGTTTTGATATCGCCGGTCAACTTTGAAAAATGTTTCGGATTATGCATACGAAAGAGCATAAAATGAGCAGTTAATTTTAGACGACAATGTGTAGAGATAAATGCATAAAGCGTTGTTCAAAACTACATTAGAGCAAAATGTACATCATCCTGGCAGCACACTTTTAACGTTAAATTACTACAACCTCTAGGTTCTCTTTACCCGCCGCTTAACTACGAAGTCGATGTGCTATAAAATAAGACGAATTTATCACATGTGACATTTGCTTTATGGTAGGTGGTAGGTCTGAGCCCAGAGATGGTAAGTTAGGCTGACCGCTCGCTTTCTAACCCAGAGTATTCGAGGGCAGACGCCATCTGGCGACCATGAATAATGTAAAACCCGATATGGCATTGGTAGTGCTCAGCGATTTGGGTTGATGGCTATGGGTGATAGCACGAAAAGGATTTTACGATAGATTTTTGACTGCTTTGCCTGTTAAAGCCAGCCACTGATTCAGGTTTTCTTGAGAGGTAAAAAGACTTCACGCAAAGATGTGCTCGCAGGCGCACGATGTGTAGCAGACTGTGTAACTGGCAAAATTATAAAAGAGGCGAAATGGTAGGGTTTTAATGAGGCTTAGGGCCGGTGTCGAAAGAACAGGCGTTGGAGCGGTATTGTCTACTGCCAAAAAGATAAATAGATGTGCAGACTACAGCATAGCTAGAGCAGGCAAAAGCAAAGGCAAAAGCTATCGAGTACTGAGTTTAGAGCTAACACTTACTCCTAAAATTTTGCAGTCCAAGAGGCTTAGATTTGAGGCCAGATAGATGCGATGACCAAGACAACATGGCTCTAAAAGAGTGTGGTGGCAGTTTGTTCGAGCTAAGCAAAAGTAGTACTTTTGCTATACGAGCAGGCAGGCTTTAAAGCGAGAGCAAAGAGCTTTTGAAAAAGACATACATGGTGCAGAAGGTCACTTACGAAGAGGGTTCCATTTAAAAGCTTGACTTATCAAAACATAGCTGAAGAGGCGATGAGAGTGCTTGAGCACGCTGCTGGCTTAACGGAGGAGGGAGGCAAAGAGGTCGCTTAAGGTCGAAGAGAAGTCACGCGCGACATCAGCTCACATCGTTAGAAAGTACGAAGAAGAGGCAAAAAGAGGCCAAAGAGGGTTCACTATATCTTATGCAGGCTTGAACTGCATTCCAAGATTTGCTGGAGAATTTGCGCTGGAGCGTCGCTAAATGTCGTCAAATATCAAAAACGAGCGGGCTAAAAGGCGGGGATCGGCACAGCGACGTAAGCATCAAAAGCCGCTGAAATGGCAAGCTGGCGTCGATATCCTCATCGATCGATGCGCACGCGAGTCATACTGGGCAGCTAACCTTATAGAGGCGTGCGGATCGCCACGCTGCAGAGTGATCGAGAGCTTTTGCGGAGTGACGGCAGGGGTCAGCACTGCAAGGATAGAGGATCTTCACAAAAGCGCTGATCAGTTAATTTAGGCAAAGCATACAGAAGAGGGTTACGAAAACATCTGGTCATGGACTGCTTGGTCTCAACAAAATTCATCGAGAGATGGCCAAAACCATCAGGCGAAAGCTTACATCAGAGCAAGCCACGGTCAAAATGCCCTGCGCAGTGCCAGCCTTCACGTGGCATCACCTTGCTGGCATCATGGCAGCAGAGTGTGGCGGAGATGAAGCCAGCAAAGAGCCGCATACCACGACATCGGCAAAGCACTAACTCACGAGCACGAGGGCAGCCACGTCGAGTCTTGGGCTGAGATTTGCAAACGCTCTAAAGAGCACTCCAAGTCATCAACGTCGATCTCATGCTCTACCCTTGGCGGCTAATGAAGAGGCTACAGCATAGAAAGTGCCGCGTTTGCGCAGCTGAATGCACTCAAGCGCAGCTCGATCGAGTGGGCGAGACGTGGGCGCTTTGAGAGCTCCTCAAACGTGTCGAAGAGATAGAAAACATCGCTAGCTTAGAGGGCATCACGCTTTGAAAGCAGCTGATCAAGCTTGGCTGAGGGTCGAGTGATCCGCACGTCATCCGCAAATCGCTAAAACCTCATAAATGACGATGAGGCAGTGCTTGTGGCAAAAGAGATAGTCTGAGGTCGAGAGCGGGTGTGCGTATCGTGAGATAAAGTTAGTGTCATCAGAGAGACCTGCGCTGTTGATTTTGCGAAACAACGGCGGGAGGCGTAAATTTTCTTTATCATTGATATGTTTTCCTCGCTTGGCTTTGCGGCGAGGAGCTCGCTCGCTGGACTCACAACCCAGGAATTCCCTCGCGTCGATGAGGCGCTAGAAACGCTCCCATGTAAAGAGCTTATCGGGGCCGTGCCGACAATCATCTTTCGGTCGCAAAATGATAGGCTTCCTGTAGGTTGGCGGTATGGGTGGCGACGGCGTCATGGTCGCTGGCAACCCACCCGCCAACTGGAAATTACCAGTTAGCTGCGGCGGCAGTATTCAGCATCCAGCTTGGCTGGCCGAAGATGCCTCGCTGGTGCTTTTATATCAGCGTGGCATCATCTACGGCGCTAAAAGGGCGCTTCAAGATCACCGCGTTGGCTTTCATTTGCTGGTAGCGGGCGACATCGGACGCTGTTACAGCAGGTAAAGCGACTTTCGATACTAAGGCGACATCGCGCGCCTACGCTGCACGTGATGGAGTTTTTCGCAGGAGCTTTGCTGGCATGGAGCAGTGATTAGCGCAAAGGATGAAAGTACAGAGCAAAGTGGCTACGCATACGAGCGGCTAATATCTTCAGCTCTTTCAAACTTTTGGGCAATGACAAGACGTTATAAACTCAAGTCACTTACGGCTACATCGTGCTGTACTGCCTTGGTGGTATGGTCGACGCTTATCGCTGCTGGGATAATGGCTTTGCTAGTAAAATGGACATCACTCCTGCTTTAACCGTCGCTGCCGTGGCAAATACGATCGGCGATGCTGATCTTTTTACGTCGCAAGGTTTAACAGCTCACTGCATGCGCTCTGCTGAGCAAATCTCTACCGAAAAGCTTGCCTACGCTGGATTCTGTGTGTGCGTACGGCGATAAGATACGCTTTGTCAGCACTTTATCTACGGCGTCAGGCTCGTTGCCTATCGCTGCTTGACCAAAATCCATGTTATGCTCCGGCAATGGCGTTATACCATTGGTCTCACTTCGTCGCTTTCGGCGGTGATCGTCGGTCTGCGTCTGAAGCATGATTGTTTGCTGAGTGTGACACAGTATCTGGCGAGCATGGCTGTACATCATGCCGCTTACCATGCGTTGGCTTTGTTATTAGGTGTCTGGCTGTTTTACAACAGCATTACAAAAGGAGAAAAGTACGAAAAAGGTGATATCACCGCTCTAATCGTAGTTATCGCTGATCGTGCGGGCGCTGTTTGTTCGCCTCAAACCGGGTTGAGGAGCGACCATCAAAGGATGGTTGAGTGGACTAAATGATGTACCAAATGCTGGTTTCAAAGTCGAGAAAGCAGCCATCAAAAGGGCTGCTCGGGTGCTGACGTTTGAGTCCTTACTCAGTTTCAAAGGATCTTTTGCACGTGATGGCAAAAGATGCAGGTCGGGATCTCATTACATTTCGCAGGTGGAAAATGAAATTTCTCACCCAGGTGCTTGCATTTGTCAGTAGCTTTGCTATTGACTCGCGGCTACGCTTACAAAAGCTAGCGATAAAAAGTATCGTGGCTTCATTTCTTAGTCAAACGATTATCGCAACGGCTAAAGCAAAGGCTGGCGGTGAGTGGCGATAAAGATGTAAATGTTAACGTGGCGATATCGACTTTAGCGGGCAGCAAAACTAAGTGAATGTGCCACGTGAGGAATGGCTCGCAGAGCTGGACGCAAAAGATAATGTAAATGGCGCAGCGCGTGTTGAGAGAGTTGCCTGTAGCAAAGGTCCCTTAAATGAAGAAATAAATAGCCAGAGAGTCATCTTGAAGGCGTCAGTATGGGTACATGCTTCACACTGTACCAGTTAGAGGTACAAAGATGTTGAGAGCAAGCTGGCTCCTTACGCTGGCAGGCTAAGGATCCAGCTAGCATTAGCTGGATGAGAGAGAGGGTGGCAATGTTGCTTTGGGCGATCGCCAGTGTAACTTCTAGGTGAAGTCCCAGTGATCTTGGTAGCTCAAAAGATGTGGTGAAGCAGAGGTGCAGTTGCTGTTGTGATAGTGAGTGAGTACAGTTTATCTTCAGACTTGCATATGAATATTCAAACGTGCCAGCTATAGATAATATACGTAGGACTATAGTATGTAAATCGTTGATGCAGCAAAATGAGTGTCTTTGCTGGGTTCAGGTGGACGAAGTAATGGGTCGATTTAGGAGAGAAAAATCCAAGTGTGAAAGTGGATACATTGAAAGCTTTAAAAATGGCGATAATGCGATAAATTAAAACTAGATGCTGCTATCATTGGCTTTAAACAAAGTGGAGGAAGAGTCAGCTGCGATCTTTGATAAGCTACTGCTTAGCTAATGGCAGAGCTGGGCGCGGATGGGACTTTGTCAAATGATACGCTCTTCCCAGAGATGACTCTTACATCGAGACCAACACTTATATCTGCTGGATATTCAAAGAAGATGGCAGTAGTAAGTAATTTGGCAGTGACAGTCTAAATAAAAGTTATTATTTTAGTGAAAGTGCTGGACTTCAAAATTTATTCTCATGGGCTTTTGCAAAAATTCGTCGATTTTTATCTGTTACTTTAAGCATCACTTCTAGGTCCTTCACTTTCTGTTTTGCTGATGCTGAGCAGAAAGTGTTCACTCACTTATGTCAAACTATCGTCGATCTCTGGAAATCTAAACAAGTGATCGTCGACATGATCTATGATCAAATAATGATATCAGACTAATATATCTAAAAGTACTGAAAATCCTAATATCCTATCTGAATTAGATAGTCAATATCAGAGGTTTGAGTCACAGCTCAGAGTGAACGCTGGCGGCGTGCCCACATGCCATGATCGAACGGACAGCAAGAGCTTTCGTGCTCTTGAGTTAGTGCTACCGGTGAGCTTTAATTGGTAGCCATGCTAGTCACTACACTAGAGGACACTTGAGTCGGAGGCAGGCTGCTGCTCTCCTCCTCTCGCTGGGTTAGATGAGGGAAAGCTGCTCGAGTGTAGGACGAGGGCTCTGCTGTCAGCGAAGCAGGAGGTAATGGTCACTCAAGGCAGGACGCATAACCGTCATGATGATCAGTCGCTGACCGAACTGAGAGACGGTCCAGACTCCTACGGAGGCAGCAGCAGTAGAGTATCGCCTCAATGGGAAAGAGCCTGAAGCAGCAGCGCCGCGGAGGATGACACTTTTCGGAGCTGTCGGCGCTCACTTTGTTAGGAAGAACAGCTGACAGAGGTACCCTAACGAATATGTCACCGGCTAACATGTGCCAGCAGTCATGGTAATATGGAGGGTGCAAGCGTTACTCAAAGAATCACTGGCGACGACGCGCAGGCGGGATTAATCAAAGTCCTCATAGACAGTCCTCAAGCCGCTTAACCATGAGAACCGCTGGGAGGCAGCTGATAATCAGAGTGAGGAGAGGCGGTGGAATTGCGTGCTGAGGGTAAAATCCATGTCACGAGAATACGCATCGCGAAGGCGATCTGCTGGAACTCAGCACTGACGCTTTCACTGCCGTGAAAGCGTGAAGCACCAGCGGTTCGATGCCACCGGTAGTCCGCTAAACGATGTCCATCTGGTTGACCAGCGCGCTGGTCTTGGCGGTGCGCACGTAACGGGTTCGTGCGCACCGCCGGGAGGCCGGTCGCAAGATTACAAACTCACGCGACAGACGGGGACCCGCACAAGCGCGGTGGAGCACGTGGTCAATTCGAAGATGCGCGAAGAACCTTGCGACTTGATATTCAAACAAACGTCGCAGAGATAGAAGAGTGTCTCGCTTGCAGAAGCCGGTAAAGACCAGTCTGCGCGCGCGTCGCTCATGTCGTCTGTGTTTGCGTGCTGAGTCCGCAGCGGGCACACCCACGTCAATGGTCGCGCACGGTTCTGGCTGAGCACCCAGGACTGCGACTTCGCTCAAGGAGGAGGAAGGTGGACGTCTGTCATCTTCGTCCCCTTATGTCCGGTGCGCGACCGTGCCACGAAATGTGCCTGTAACAGAAGCTAGCCATCGCGAGATGGGGCAAATCTATAAAATATGTCCCAGTTCGGATTGGAGTCTGCAACTCGACTCGCGAGCCCGGAATCGCTAGTAATCGTGGGTCAGCCATGCTACGGTGACCACGACCGGTCTCGTCTGTATCACCCGCCTGTCACACGCTATGGAGTTGGTTTCACCTCGAAGCCGGAATCTACGTTAGTTACAAACGTCCACAAGTGGAGATCAGCGACTGGGGGTGAAGTCAACAAGGTAACTCGTAGGATAGACCTGCGGATCGCATCACCTTTCTTGGTACATATAGATATTCTCTCTAGATATCTATAAGAGAAGATATTCTCAATCCTTCCTTGTGGTTTTGAAGATTGATGAGACCCATAGGGGCCTATAGCTCAGCTGGTTACGCACTGATAAGGAGGCTCGTCTGCGCCCTGTTAGGGGCCCACCAGAGACCGACTGGGAATTAGCCGCTGGAGAGCGCCTGTTTACCGGCAGGAGGTCAGCGGTTCGATCCCGCTATCTTCCACCATGAAATATAGTTTATCAGCATTGTTCAATTAGAGAGCTTAATTAAACTTAATTAGACTCCTCGCCCAGCTGTCTTTTAATTAATATTACTAATAGTCACAAGTGTTTTGTTACCACAGACTTGTTAAAGATTTAATTTCACCCCTTTGCATTTAATGCGTCGACGTCAATCCATTTGTGATTTAAACTTATCTAAATAGAAATGCCCGTCTTGAGAAAGAATGTCGTGCAACATAAAGTTATCTTAACAAGGAAGATGCGAATTAGAATAATCTAATATAGAAAAGGAAGCTACAAAGAGCAAGTGGAGATGCCTTGGCTAGTAGAGGTGATGAAAGACGCCAGCTGCGATAAGTCTCGGGGAGCCGTCAAGGGGCTTTTGATCCGGGGAATTTCTGATAAAACCAACTAATAGAGATATTAGTTACCGTGGTTAACGGAGCGAACGAGGGGAATTGGAAATCTTAGCACCCCTCAGGAAAAGCAGAAATCAAAGAGATTTACGCTAGCGGCGAGCGAACGCGCAGAGGGCAAACCACCAGTTTACTAGGGGCTGTAGGACCGCAATATAGACTAAACTTAGCTAATAGAACAACCTCGGAAAGGTTAGCACAGAGGGTGATACCCCGCATATGAAAAAGCTGGTTTTACTTCTAAAGGTGTATCCTGAGTAGGGCGGAAATGATATCTGTCTGAAGCTGGGTAGACCACTATCCAACCCTAAATACTACTACTAGACCGATAGTGCACAAGTACCGTGAGGGAAAGGTGAAAGAATCCAGTACTAGAGTAAATAGAACCTGGAAACTATTTGCTTACAAATCATTCAGAGAGCCCTATGATTTATCATCAGGTGATGGACTGCCTTTTGCATACCGCAGCCTGGTGAGTTGTGATGTCTGGCGAGTTACAAAACCGGAGCCGTAGCGAAAGCGAGTCTTAATAGGGCGTTTAGTCAGACGTTGCAGACCCGAAACGATGTGATCTATCCATGAGCAGGCTGAAACCGGTGTAAGAGC